>OLQH01000051.1_pt1 | contig 130876 bp, 113 predicted proteins | sample 1672671 | NCBI WGS metagenome assembly OLQH01 (sample SAMEA3136712, study PRJEB25190) | human gut metagenome | reverse complement strand
CGCCCACCTCATAGCCCCGTATCTGGTCGCTCTCCTGATCGTTGGCGGTCAGGAATATTACGATGGTGTCCGGGTGCTGGGGCTTTATCAGCTTGCACAGCTCAAAACCGTTCCCGTCCGGCAGGTTGATGTCCAGCAGCACCAGATCAAATTCCCGCTGGCGGATGGCTTCGGCTGCGGTTCTGGAATTTAGGGCAGAAGTCACGCCGTAACCGTCCGCAGTCAGATTATAGGCTAACATCTTATTCAAAAAACTGTCGTCCTCGACAATTAAAATCTGCTTCATATCCTCACTTCCTTTGCTTTTTGCAGATAGTATAACAGGCAAATGTCCGTGAAATGTTACAACAGGAAAATTTCCTCTTTTTCTATGTTAACTCTGATAGAGAGTATATCCAAGTTATATTTCTAAAAAACGCATAGATAACTCCATAAAACTATCTCTGTCTCTATTCCCACCCCACAAACCGATATCCGCTGCCAACCACAGTCTCTATATGCCACCCCCGATCTTCCTTCTAATGCTACCCATCACATTTACTACTGCAGCCTGACACTTATCTTCCGGCTTCTTCCAGACCGCTTCGTAGATTGCGGATTGGGAAAGAACCCAGGATGGGTGTGTTTCAAAGACCCTCCGTTTCCTCTTTCGCTACCCTCTCCGTTTCCTCCAACGGAAAATTTGGTATCTCCTCCAGCAGCTTCAATGCTATCTTCTGTTTCAAATCCTCATCCACATAAATTCTCACACTTCCATCCGGCTGCTTCTCTTTCACTGTGGACAGCTCCCTTGATCGTCTCATAATCCAGTAAATTCCGCCGATTGTCCATAGCTCCGTACCTCCGGCTAATTGATTTCTTACAGCATACCATATCTTCATGAAAAAAAAGCACCCGCCAGTCATTATCAATACTGACAGATGCCCTCATCCTTAATACACCTCATCAAAATATCCAATGAATATGGTCATCCGCAACAGCCCGTCCTTAATTGAAAACGTTACATTCTCCGCCCGTTCTGCAATTTCTTTTAGCAGCGTCAGTGCCTCCCTGTCACAGAACTCAAAATGTGACTGATACAAATCTATGGTCGCCTGCCATTTCTGGTAATCTACCTCGCCCCGGATTCTTCCTCCGAATTGCCTCACATATGCATCGCACTCCCCAAGCAGATATTCGTAATCCGCTTTTTCTTTGGGAACCACACGCTTTGGGATTTTATTCATTTCCTCTTGATACCTCTGAAAGAATCCAACTTCCATTAATGTATCCAGAAAGTCCTTTCCCTCTGACTTATCACTTCGTTCCCGGAATTCCTCTCCGTAGTCTTTTTCATATATTTCGTTTTCCATGATTCGCACCCTTTCCTGTAGAATAATTTACCACTACGGGTAGGATGTTACCATAGATTTCTTATTATTCGTTGTCATGAAAGATAACTTTATTGGTCTATATTAATAAGTTTGTTTGTCATCATGTGGATATTTCGGTCCCGTTTGCACCGTGTACCACTTTTTACTTTTGCCCTCGTGAGATGTGCAAATCAGGCAGACAAAATTAAAAAGTTCCCCGTGCCTGGAATTTTCATCTCAAGCATCGGGGAAACACTCACTGGAAGTTGCATTATCTGCTCTGGGAGCTACCCAGTCATTTTAAGAATAACAGGTATTTTTTAGGTGAGCGCCGAAAACAAAAGCACTACTGCTCCTAATATGACAAGAATAATTCCCGTCGCCCTGTTTAAAGTTTTTGGCTCTGCCTTATTTGCAAATACAGCAGCAACCCTCGCCCAAAAGAGAGTAAATACTATACAGGAGATCCAAACAAGCAGATCCGGCCTGCCACCTATGGCGAAGTGAGAAACCGCTCCCGTAAGCGCCGTGAAGGTCATGATAAAAACACTGGTTCCTACAGCGGTTTTCAACTCATATCCAAGAACAGATGTTAGTATTAAAAGCATCATCATACCGCCGCCCGCTCCGACAAATCCACAGATAAATCCAATCAGAACACCACAGAAAATGGATTGAATAGCCCTTTTCTTTGCAGAGACATCCATCATAGCCTCTTTTGTTGTCATAACCGGCTTCACAATAAATTTTATACCCAGCAACAAAGTCATAAACACAGAAACATTCCCCATTGCTGTAGATGGGACTAAACTAGAAACATAACTTCCCACCACGGTAAATACCAGTACGCTTGCCATCATGATCAAGCCATTTTTGATATCAAGGTTTTTGTTTTTTCCATATGTATAAGCGGATATGGCACTTGCAAGCACATCAGAGGAAAGGGCAATTCCCACCGCCATATATGGCTCGATGCCAAGAAATGTAATCAGCATGGGACTGATGACGGCGGCCGCGCTCATTCCGGCAAAACCAGTTCCCAAGCCGGCGCCCATACCCGCAAAAAAAGTTACAATAGTTGTTATCAGTAACTCCACGTCAATCGCCTCCATCCAAAATTTTATCCAGATTTTTACCCATCAGATCCATTACCTCAAAAAAGCTCTTTTTTGCTTCTTCGTCCGTATTCTCAAACAGCAGCTCAAAAAAAGATTCCTGTACCATTCTCCCTTTATAGATAACCGACTGTGCCTTATCTGTGCATATCAAATGCGTTTTTCTTCTGTCACCTTTTACCGTTTCACGTTTCAGATATCCCTCCTGCACTAGTTTTTCAACATTCACAGAAACCAGGTTCGCCTTAATTTTTCTGACTTCAACGATATCACTTGCCGTTTTATATTCCGGATTATTCGCAAGAAACATCAAAATATCAAATGCCGTCTGAGGCAGACCAAGCTCCTGACATAATGGCTTACATTTCTTACTATAGGCCAGCGAAACTTTCAGAGCAAAATCTATGCTCGCATTCAACGCAAACACCTCCTTGATTATTCTATTTTTAAATAGTTCATTTTTGAAATAATCATACTAAACTTCTCTCTTCATGTCAAGGGAATATTATGCGTGTCTTTTATTCTGTGTTTTTACTTGAAACCAGGTAACAGAGATTTTATCAAAAGAAACAGCCTGGAATCATGCGGCTTTTATTTTACCACATAAATCCAGGCTGTTTATCCCGTAAAATCTTTATCGTTTTCAGATCCCTTCCCCATGCCAAAACTCGTTCGGCACACTCTGGAATACTTCATGCTTCGGTTTTTCCAAGACAAATGCTACGCCCAAACGGCCATTACCATTGTTCCTGATACCATTAGCAATAGACCAATGAATGCTTTTTTGCTGAGTTTTTCATGAAAGACTACATATGAAAAAGCTATCGAAACCAAAATACTCATCTTATCAATCGGAACAACAACGCTGACAATTCCGTTTTGAATAGCATAGTAATAGCACAGCCATGATGCTCCTGTTGCCAATCCCGATAAAGCTATAAATAAGAGTTCTTTTTTATCAACTGCTTTTAACTCACTTTGCTTACCTTTCGCAAATACAATTCCCCACGCCATAACCAAAACGATGCCTGTCCTGATAGCGGTTCCAAGGTTAGATTCAACGCCAGTAATTCCAACTTTTGCGAGGATCGAAGTCAATGCGGCAAACACAGCGGAGGCGACAGCATAAGGAAGCCAGGTTCGTCTGATTTCAGTATTTCCGGCAGACTTCTTCTCAATCATCAGGAATACCCCTGTCGCCAGCAGCACTGTACCGGTAAGCTTTGCAGGCAGATGGTTTGTTTCACCCAAAAGAACAATCGCCAGAAGAATACTCAATATAGTGCTTGATTTGTCGATAGGTACAATCTTATTTACATCCCCCATAGACAATGCTTTAAAGTAACATATCCATGATGCCGCCGTAGCCATACCGGACAGCACAAGAAAAATCAATGATTTCGTTTCTATCTGGGTAATCGAATTTGCAGATCCCACGATGAACACCATGATCCACGAAAATATCAAAACGACGATCGTTCGCAAAGCCGTGGCTACATCAGAGTCCGTTTTCTTGATTCCACACTTTGCCAGAATAGCCGTCAAACCTGCGAAAAGAGCAGATAAAACTGCCATTACAAGCCATAACATATTTCAGTTCACCTCATAAACTTTAGTTTATTTTAACTCGTATCGCCAGTATAGCATAGTGTAAAGACTTTTTCCAGCAGTTCTCTTTATTATAACAAGCCATTCTATCCCGAACTTTCTCAAGCAAAAATCCCCCATTCTCGCCCCAATGCACCCTATCGTTTTTTGAGCATGGGTAATCGTTAAAAATGCACCCTCAACGCCCAAAGGGTGCATTGTATCAATTTGTGGTACGCAAGCCAGTGAGACGATACGCCAATAATCATCAATACATAATAGGTTTATTTACTAAAAAAGCCTGGAACCATGCGGTTTCTATTTACCACATAGTTCCAAGCTTTTTGTCCTGTAAAATTTCTATTGTTTTCTGGTCCATTTCTCCCTGAAAGAATTTGTCCAGCACCTTCTGAAATACTTCACACTCCGGTTTTGCCAAGGCAAATAAAGTCATGGAGGATTTCAGTTTCAGATCATCTGGCCATCCCATCACAGCGGTTGCGTCATCGGAATCCACATCCAGTAATGCCTGCGAGATTTCAATGAGATTACTGCTAAGTGTGTAATCTTCCATATATGCTTTCGCTTCATCCATATCCTTGATTGCATAATACTGGGCAGTCTCACTGTAGCCAAGTCCCGCAATCTGTGGAAAGATAAACCACATCCAATGGCTCCTCTTCTGCCCGGACTTTATCTCCTGCAGAGCGGTCCGGTAATAAGTTTGCTGCGCAATCAGAAATCGTTCTAAATCGTTGTTCATTCTCTATTCCACCTCCCGGTCTGTTATCTAAAACTCCATTCAACTCTGTATTCAAAAAGAAGCTGTATCACTTAGCAAGTTCTGAAAGCGTGGCACCAGTAATACGGTACACGGTCCAATCAGACATTGGTTCTGCGCCAAGGGACAAATAAAAGTCAATACTCGGCTTATTCCAATCCAGGCACCACCATTCCAATCGTCCACAGCCACGCTCAACTGCAATTGCTGCCAGCTTCTTTAATATGGCTTTACCATATCCTTTTCCCCTATACTCTGGCCGTACAAATAAGTCTTCTAAATAGATCCCGGCTCTGCCAAGAAATGTGGAAAAGTTATGGAAGAAAAGAGCAAACCCGATTTCTTTGCCATCTGCAACCGCAAAAATAACCTCCGCTTTTTCTCTGTCAAAAATCCACTCTTCCAGTGTTTTCTCATCAGCAACAACCTCATCCAGCATTTTTTCATAGGCTGCCAGCTCTTTAATAAAACTTAGGATTAATGAAGTATCTTTTCTTTCTGCATATCTAAAGTTAAGTTTTTCACTCATTATTGAATCACCTCACACCGACCTTAAAATATTGCATTAGCTCAGGAAATCCTCTACAAGAGTATATGACAACAGCTTAAGCAAACGCTGCGGTACCGGATTTTTCCCGTATTCCCAATCTTCCAGTGTTCTCATTTTTATCTCATACTGCTCACAGAACTGCGGACGGAGCATTCCCAAATATTCCCGAATATCTCTAATGCCCATATGAGCAGCATCGTATATAAACCGCAGCAACAGCACAATGTTATCATCTGGTGTTTTCTTTAGTTCCATATCATCCTCACGGCGTTCTATGAATACATCCACGTTCTCACAACTTTTTGCCTCATCATACAATTCAGAAAACAGCCCAAATTTCATCATCTAACCTCCTTGCAAACTCTTCCGTTTACGCTTACAAAATACCACGTCCAATGTGGAATGTCAAGTCATTTCCCACGTCAAACGTGGTTTCTGAATTCTCCATTAGCAGTGATGATGTCAAATCAAAAACAGCCAGGGTAACAGACGCTCCTACTGATACCCTGACTGTACATTTTTTATCTGTATGCTTTAGCAAAACACTAAACCTTTTAGCGAAACTCAAACATTTTAGCGAAACCCATACAATTTAGCGAAACTCCATTTCAGCAAATTATCTTTGAACCCCACCCCAGAAAACAAGCCGTCTTACCAAACATATTTCACGAGAAATACAGCAACATTTTCTCTTTGAATCGGCTCAAACCTTTGATTTACTGGGCTTTTTTCGTCAGCAGAGCGACTGTCTCAACATGTGTCGGCAGTCCCTGGGGAACATATTTCCCCAACCCCGTTACTGCCTGATGAACACATTTTTTCTGATACACTTCTTTCCAAAATATCTTTATTTTCCAACTCCATTATGACACCTTTTTCCCTTTCTGATTTGCTTTATAGTCTGCTTTCGCATCATCTACTTTCAAGTCCTGATTACATTTCAGGACAAAAGTCAGTTTATATGGAGAAGGATTGCCGTTTTCATCATAGCCGCCGACAATTACCTTTTCCACGATGCTTTCAAACACGATACGGTCAAATTCATCCAGGATATCTTCATTTTCCAGTGTCTTCCGAAGCTGTTCCATACGCTTGCTTATATTTTTCTGCTGTCCGATATTTTCTTCCAGATATGCCTTTTCTTCTGTCATCTGATGAAGTTTCCTCTGAAAACTCAGCTTCTTCTCATCATAGTCTTCCTGCTCTATTTTACCATCAATCAACAGATCTGTTAACCTGCTTTTTTTCGTTTCAATACTGGATATATCCTTCTCCAACTGCTTTACCCGTTTTAATTCAGTATCATCTTTCAAGACATCTTCAATGGTACTCAATACGGAATCCAGAACATCATCAAAGTTATCTGCCAGTAACCGGAATGCATCTAGGAATGCATTTTCAATAATTACTTCATCAATCGCTTTACAATTCGGGCAGTTACTGATTCCATTCTTGGTTGCATTCATACACTGCCAGACTGGTTTTTTCGTTGTGGTCGTCTGGTGTCTTGTTCTGCGGGAAAGTTTATGACCGCAATACCCACACTCCAGCATACTGCTGAATGTAAATTGTCTGGTGTAGCGTTCTCTGTTTGCAGTTGTCTCCATCAGCCTTGGTCTTACACGTTTCAGGCGAATTTCTTCTGCTTTATCCCAAATTTCCCTTGTAACAATGGGTTCATGATGATCCCGGATATAATACCGTTCCTCTTCTCCCATATTGGCAAGCCGTCTCTTCGATATGGGGTCAACCGTAAATGTTTTACCAAGAAGAACATCTCCCTTATATTTCTCATTTTTGATGATGCCCATCACTCCATGTGTATGCCATTCTACAGTTCCACACCTGTTTTTGATCCCTAATTCCATCAATCTTCTAGCAATAGTCGAAGTACCGTATCCCTGCAGATACAGATCATAAATCAGACGTACTGTTTCTGCTTCCTGTTCATTCACAGTAATTGTCTTAGTCTCCCGGTCGTAATCATACCCCAGGCATCCATTGAACCCAATCAGTTCGCCCCGCTTCATTTTCATCCGTAATCCCATCTTCACATTCTCCGAAAGGGATTCCACTTCTCCCTGCGAAAGAGAGCTAAGGATGGTAAGAAGCATTTCGCCATTCATATCCAGTGTATTGATATTTTCTTTTTCAAATATAACGGCTATATTCCGGTCACGGAGCATACGCACATATTTCAACGTATCCTGTGTATTTCTGGAAAACCGGGAAATGGATTTTGTAAGGATCATATCAATTTTCCCATTCCGGCACTCCCTTATCATTTCCTGAAATCCTTCCCGTTTGTCCACTTTCGTTCCGGTGATTGCTTCATCTGCAAAAATGCCTGCCAGCACCCATTCTTTGTTTTGACGTATTTTCTCTTCATAATAAGATTTCTGAGATACAAAGCTGCCAAGCTGTTCATCTCCGTCCGTAGATACACGGCAATATGCCGCAACACGGATACGCTGAATCGACATCCCCATACCTCGTCTTCCCACACTGTTTATTGTTGTTTTCGTTGCTTCCAAAATCTGAACTTGTCTCATACCCATAAACTTCCTCCATTTCTTTTACCTGCCACATTTTTCTGCTTCTCCATCTGGCATTTTTCTTATTTTGCAATATGATTTTATCTAAAATAATAAATGTGAACGAATGTTGCATTGCTGTGTCTTCCATTGTCTTTCTCAACTTTCTACTTTTTATGCGATTGCCTTCCTCGGATCATCGCTGCGTTCCCCTGCAATCAGATAACTGTCCATCAGCTTCCGTCTGATTCTTTCATATTCTTTTTCTGTTAGAAGTTCCAAACGGAATAACTTTGCAAGCAAAGCTATTTTCTTTACATATTCCAGTTCTTTCCTCATTTCTTCTCCCCCCTTCCTCATGATTTTTCGGCATCACTCCCTTCGATTAAAAATCTTGCACTTGTTTTGGCTTCCATTTGTACTATCTGCTGTCAGTGTTACAACTGACCTCTATCAGATCTGAATCTGAAAACTGGCAGCTTTCTCTAAGGCATACCAGCCGTTGCCGGAGTATCTTTAACGCTCGCCTGAATATAAAATATTACAGGGTCGTGGCATCTGTGTTAGCAGATCATACAGCTCATTTCATTTTCAAGGTCCAAACATTCGCTTTTATGCGAATTATATTATACTGTCATTATATTTCGCTTTTCTGTTAATGTCAAGCTTATTATTCGCTTTTTAGCGAATGTTTCTGTTTACAAAACTACATTTTGCGGTTAAAATAATATTATCAATAAGAAAGTAGGAAGCTGATATGACGATTGGAGATAAAATAAAAAAAATCCGGACATTCCGGAAAATGACACAGGCTGAACTTGGTGCAGCCCTTGGGTGGGGTGAAAAAGGGGCGAATCGCCTTGCCCAATACGAAACCAATTACCGAGTTCCAAAAAAAGAACTGGTGACAGAAATGGCTAAAATCCTGAATGTAAATCCATGGACACTATATGATGCCACAACAATGGATGCTACCGAATTCATGGAGCTTCTGTTCTGGATAGATGAATTCAATCCGTCTGCTATCAACTTATTCCAAATGGAAACTTATCCCGGAGAAAAATGCAATTCCTCCGATGACACCGCTGTCCGCTATCATGATAACGATAGCTGGCCTGCACATCCACCTGTGGGATTATGGATTAATTATGGGCTTGTCAATGATTTCATGAAAGAATGGGTAATCCGGAAAGAAGAACTCAAATCCGGCAAAATTACAAAAGACGAGTATTTTGAATGGAAAATCAACTGGCCGCAGACCTGTGATGACTGTGGGAAACATGAACCGATGAAGCAGTGGAGAATCTCAGTTGAAGAAGCTAGCAAAATTTAGCAGGACTAAAAAACTCTTTATTATATTTTCAATCATTATTACACTAAAAATTCTCTGAAAATTCTCGTTTTCTGAATTTTCATCATTCTGGTAAGCGTCTTTCATGTATGATGCTCACTATTTTCCAAATCAAAGCTGTGATCATTATGCAATCCAGTCAGAAAATACAATACAGGATCATAAAACCATTGCTTTTATCAGAGACAGAAATCACCTCACATTAGAAATCACAGACCAGATATCTGCTTTATTTCTTCATACACTTTCGAGAATGTTGATGGATATTCAATGACGGTAAAGGATTAAAAATAGTATACATAGCCGCTGGTTCTATAGAGCTTCGCATGTAATTGATGAATTTGCCAGGATTATACGTTTCCAGTCCCACTTCGATCCGTATGATAAAAATACATTATTTTTATTTTGTGGTAAACGTATTGACTGGATCAAAGGTCTCATCTGGTAAGGCTTATCCGCAGACTTTTGTTATCCGTGCAATTTCTCTTTTCACTGGCTATATAGGAGCTTTTCTTAAGTACGGATAAAATAGTTGATCTTAATCCGCAAATGCATGCAACATCATCTTTGTCATCTGGCCACTCCTGATTCTCTACTTCTGTAATTATTACGCCTCCGGTCTTTACTACTTCTTGTTTTTGAACAAAAGACGGAAATACATAGTGGTCTTTTGTTGTCTGAATACTGGTATATCCCAGTGCTGATGTGATATCTTCCACAGCAATACCCTTACGATAAAGGCTTGTCGCATGGGTTCAACGGAGCATATGTACATGTGTCAAGTAAGGAACAAAAAAATATTTTTTCCAACACGCAGAGCTCCCACATTGGATACTCTGTTTATTTTCCATTATCCTCTATTTTCATAATATTTTCCGTCGGATTTATATGAACGTTCAATATACATATCCGTCCTCCTGAATTTGAAATTTGTTTGCCAGTTTCAAATTCAGAAGGCGGTCCTCTGATCTGGTTCATGCCTGCTCCACCAATTACTGCCAGATAAAACCTATAGATATTGGCTGAAAAAATCAGGCACGAAAAAAAGCTCCAGTAGTCTTTTCTAAACTACTGAAGCTTCCGGCTCTCAAATTTAATTCAATTTTCTATGACTTCTTTCAACAGCATAACCATTGTATCAGAGCAAAGTTTAAAAATATCCGGTTACGAGGCCTTTACCTTCAATGATCCGACAGTTCTAGTCTTTTCGACCATTTCCTCTTTTATTTCCATATATGTATTTGCAAAAGCATATTTTCTGGCTACTGTCCAAAAACGAAAATATTCCACAATCTGCTATCTCTTAATCAATTCCTCATTCCTAAAATAAATGAACAATTCCTATTATCTCATGGATATCGTTTTCATATTTTTATTCAAAGATACAACTTTTCCTTCAAAGTGTCAAATTTCCCTCATTCTTCCTCAAGATATATCTGTATCAAAAGGCATTATGCTTTGGATTAACTTTTCAATTCCTTCAGCAGCTGAGAAACCGTTTTCTTATAGATAGGATGCCGGATATTTGGCGCAATTTCGCTGAGAGGTTTTAACACAAACTCCCTCATATGCATTTCTATATGCGGAATAATAAGCTCTTCATTTTCCATCACCAGATTATCATACAGCAGAATATCTAAGTCTAACGTTCTTGGCCCCCACCTGACAATCCTTTCACGGTGCGCTTCCTTTTCAATTTCATGCAGCTTTTCCAGAAGTTCCTCAGGAGACATCTGTGTTTTTAGCAGAAGACATGCATTTAAAAAATCATCTTGCTCAATGCCTCCGTAAGGTTCTGTTACCAGATACTCTGATACCTTTTCCACTCTACAGTCCTTTTCCTCATTCAAACGCTGTATTGCATAATCTAAATATGCTTTCTTATCTCCTAGATTAGATCCCAGACCCAAATATGCTCTGTGCCAAAATCTGCTAATTTTGACAGATGCATATTCCACCGGCAGTCCAATCGGTGCCCAAGGCTTCTTTAATTCTAAGTCAATACCTTCCAGCAATGGGAATTTCAGCAAAATTTCCTGAACCAGATTTTCTGCAGCTGCCTCAATTAAATGATACGTATTATTCTTCATAAATTCGGTGACAAAATGGCTCACTGCACCATAATCCACAGACATTTGAAGGTCATCACTTTTTCCGGCTCTTCGTGTATCCATGTAAAGAACTAAGGATACTATAAATTTTTGTCCCAGTTTGGTTTCCTCCGGAAATACACCATGATTTGCAAAAAAATCCAGATTTTCTATATGTATTTCATCATATTTCATATTCTTTACTCCCTTAAAATTCCCTGTGTCATTTTTATGGCTCTTATATTTTCTTTCACATCATGTACTCGTACAAAAGAAGCGCCTTTCTCTACTCCCATAACTGTCGTAACAAGAGTTCCTTCTACACGCTGGTCAGCGGGAAGGTCCAGTGTAAGTCCAATGACTGACTTTCTGGAAGTTGCAAGTAATATAGGATAACCTAATGTTTTGAGGCATTCCAGGTGATGAATAATTTGAAGATTTTGTTCGTAAGTTTTTCCAAAGCCCACCCCCGGATCCAAAATGATATGTTCATCAGGAATCCCTGCTTCCTTGGCTATTTTTACAGAATCTCTCAGCTCCTGACAGACATCCTCTAAAAAATTTTCATATTCTGTATTATCCCTGTTATGCATAAGACAGCACGGAACCTGATATTCTGCAATCAGATCGGCTACTCTCCTGTCATACTTTAATCCCCAGATATCATTCACCAGGTCTGCACCTGCTTTTAAAGCAGCCTCCACAACCGGGCTTTTATAACTGTCAATAGATACCGGAACAGAAAAGTTTTCCTTTATCATTTGAATCACAGGTACAACTCTCTCAATTTCTTCTTCTATGGTTATTTGTGTATGTCCTGGACGTGTAGATTCTCCTCCTACATCAATAATGGCAGCACCTTCTTTTATCATATCAGAGACATGCTGCAGAGCCTTATCCCGATCCGTCCATTTCCCTCCGTCTGAAAAAGAATCCGGCGTCACATTCAAAATACCCATAACATAACATTCTTTCTTTATATCAAAATACTCATTACCGATTTTCATATGATTGCCTTCTTTCTGTCTTTATAAAAATAACAAATGATTTTTTTTCTCTTCGCTCCAGTTACATTCTGCCGATGCTTTACAAAATCCGCACATTCTGGACTGCTTGTCCGCCCAATAAAGTAGTTCTGATAAGCCCCTGTTCTCCTGATTTTCCTTAGCCCTATGACAGGCAATAGCTGCAAGAATCTCTTCTTGTTCTTCTGGAGCAAACTTGCAGTCCTCCAGAATTTCCTTTGCTAAAGGAATTACTGCTTTCTCATGAGGGATTCCCTGTGTATATTGCAGGCTCCTTCCCAGATCATGAAGCAGAGCTGCCGCATAAATCAGTTCTTTTTCTATATTATAACTGTTTTCCAAATTTTTAATATACGCGATTCTTGCCACATCTAACAAATGTTCGATGCCATGTTTACAGAAGATACGGCTTTTTTCCAGTTCCTCCAGTTCCAACATATATTTTTTCCAGACAGGATGACTGCAAATTTTATTGTTCCGTTTCATCCTATCTCCTTTCCAGCATACGATAAAACTGGTTCTGAAGCTTTTCGTCTCCGTCAAAAACGCCTCTTGTAACAACCGTAACCGTCTTTGTTCCAGGTTTTTTTATTCCCCGCATAGTCATGCACATATGTTCCGCCTCTATCAATACCATCACTCCATGAGGTTTCAGTTCTTCCATAAATACATCAGCTATTTGCGCTGTCAGACGCTCCTGCAGCTGTAAACGTTTTGCAAAGACCTCTAAGGTACGAGCCATTTTACTAAGCCCCACTACTTCTCCATCAGGAATATAGGCAATCGCAGCAGTTCCATAAAATGGCAGCATATGATGCTCACAAAAAGAATAAAATGGAATCTCCTTTTCCATGACCATATCATTATTATCCACATGGAACCGCTTTCTCAGATGCTCAGCTGCACAGTCTGTATATCCGGCTGCCAATTCTTCATACATTCTTGCAATTCTGTCCGGAGTTTCTAAAAGCCCTTCTCTGTTAATATCCTCACCGATTCCCTCTAAAATCAGCTTTACGCCTTCTTGTATTTTTTCTTTATTCATCTTTCTTCCCTCTTTCCTCTACTGCTTTTTCCGCCAATTGTAAAAACGATAACGAGCCAAAAACTACCAATATATCCTCTTTGCCCATTAAATCCAAACTTTTTCCGATAGCATCTTCTATACTTGCCGATACTTCTACAGATGGATTCACTAATTCCACCTTTTGCTTCAATTGCTCTGCAGATAAAGCTCTTGGATTATGAGGGGTCTCTACGGTAACAATATGCTGTGCCAATGGAGCTGTAATCTCTATAACCTTGTTATAGTCTTTATCTTCAAACATACCAAAAACATAATAAATTTTTCTATCACCGAAATACATTTCCAGTGACTCTCTCAAAGCCTGCGCTGCCTGAGGATTATGGGCACCGTCCAACAAGATAACCGGTTCCCGGGATATCACAGTAAATCTGCCTTTCCACTTTGTATCAAACATCCCGTCATAAATCTGTTTCTCTGACAATAAAAATCCTTCTTCTCTCAGCTGTTCTACTGCTTCTAAGGCCAACGCCGCATTTTGAATTTGAAATTTTCCAGCCAAAGATATCCGAACGTTTTTCCACTTTTTATAGGAAAAGCTCTGACAATCCCATCCATAATGAATATCTTCGAAACAGGAAGGATCCACTTCGCGGAAAAAACATTTCCGCTCTGCACAAACTTGTTTCAGCACGTCTCTAGCTTCTTTTTTCTGTGCAGCTGTTACTACTCTGGTATTTTCTTTAATAATTCCGGCTTTTTGACGTGCTATTTTTTCCAGTGTATTGCCCAGTTCTTTCATGTGATCCATGCCTATTGGCGTGACAACTTCTAAAATCGTTGTGTTTACCACATTTGTTGCATCTAAAGCTCCGCCCATTCCCGTTTCAAGAACTACGATGTCACACTTCTTCTCTTTAAAATACATAAACGCCAACGCTGTCTCAATTTCAAACACGGTAGGTATAGGTTCCTTCTCCCTTCTCATGTCCTCTACCACATGGGAAATTGTTGTAATATGTTTGGCAAGAGAATCCTTTTCTATCTTTTCATCGTTCACCTGGATTCTCTCACGATAAGAAAAAAGTGCGGGAGAGCTATATCTTCCTGTACAATATCCTGCATTTTTCAGGATTGTGGACAGGTATGCCAGCACAGACCCCTTGCCATTCGTTCCGGAAATGTGAATAAACTTCAGTTCATCCTGGGGATTATCAAGTCTGTCCAACAGTGCTCTCATACTCTCCAAGCCAAGTACACTTCCGTATTTGGACATTTCGTCCAAATATACTCTTGCTCTTTCGTAATTCATTTTTATTTTCTCCTATCTGAGATGATATTTTCCGTCTCATTATAGGATTCTTTTTCCTGAAACTCAATACATTTTACACTATTTACAAATATTTTTATAATCCAATGAATTTTTTCTTCAGTTTTTTTCCATATTCCATACTAGGGAATGTATAGTCTCCCAGCTTTCTTACCGGCATAATTCCCAGTATAGAATTTGTCAGGAACATTTCATCATACTGTTCCACATCTTTTGGTAAAATTATTTTTTCTTCTACTTCAAAAGTTTGAATTAAATACTCCCTGATAATACCAGGAAGCATACCGCAAACTCGGGCAGGTGTAACGATTTTTTTCTCTTTTATAAAGAATACATTGGTAGTCGCCCCCTCTGCAATCTGACCTTTGGTATTCAAAAAGACCGGTTCCTGAATTCCTTTTTTTTGAGCATTTCTTTTTTCCGTAATGCAGTCCCCATAGTTTAAGGTTTTATGATATGTAAACGGAGATGTCTCATTTCTTCTTATCTTTGAAAATTCAGTCAGAAATCCTTTTTCATAATCTTCTTTGCAATACCTGTTATCTCTTATGCCAATGTCTATATTTTTTTCTGAAACAGTAATTTTTAAAACCCTTCTCCCTTTTTTTATTGTTTCATCTTCTAATACTTGATTTACCTGTTCTCTTATTTCATTCAAGTCTCTTTGTATCCCCAAAAACTTAAGCGTATCCAGCAAGCGTTTATAATGCTGGTCTAAAAATTGTGGCACCCCCTCTTCCAAAGCAATGGTTTCAAATGCCCCGATTCCAAAGTAATATCCCTCATCTTTTATAAGCATGACTCTTCCTCCCAAAGGGCCTCCAGAATGGCTTTCGCTTTCTGTAAAGTTTCTTCATATTCAAATTCTAAATCTGATTCGCACGTGATTCCGCCGCCTACCCCCAGATAATATCTGTGGTCCTGATAAACTGCGGTTCGAATAATAATATTAAAGTCACAATTGCCGTCAAAGGAAAAATAACCTAAAGATCCTGTATATAAATTTCGTCTGTCATGTTCCAATTCATCAATGATTTCCATTGCCCGTATTTTAGGTGCTCCGGTTATAGAGCCGCCTGGGAAAACTGCTTTTAATAAATCGTGTGTGTTTATATTCTCTTTTAATCTCCCCACAATAGTTGTCACTAAATGAAAAACCGTTGCATACGTCTCAATTGCAAAATGTTCCGTTACTTTTACACTTCCCGGAATACATATATGATTTAAATCATTTCTTTCCAAGTCTACGATCATCAACAACTCACTGCGATCTTTTGATGAATTTCGCAGTTCTTCCCGTAAAGAAATATCTTCTTCCTCTGTTTCTCCCCTCTTTCTGGTGCCTTTGATCGGACGTGTTTCTATATTATTTTTATTGATTTTTAAAAACCGTTCCGGAGATGCACTGATGATCTGAAAGTCTCCGCACTGAAAGAAACTGCCAAACGGAGCCGGATTATACGTTCTTAGATAACGATAGACATCATAGGGACTTTTTTTGCTGTCAACTGTCAGCTGCTGCGTCATATTTGCAATATAAATATCCCCTTCTATAATATAATGAATCATGTTATCAATGGCTGTTTTATATTCTTCTTTTGTGAAATTAGGATAAAATTCCGCCTGTTCCTTATGCCTAAGAGGAATTTTCACAGATGCACATTTTTCTATTTCCTGCTTCAAGGTTTTTACCACACTCTCTGCATTTTCTGTTTCCCCTCTTGCTGTAATATAAAGTATTTTTTTAACTTTATCTTCAATAATCAAAACATCATAAAAGACAAACAGCACTTCCGGTATCTGTAATTTTTTAGGATGACGGCTTCTTATACCCTCAAATTTTCTTCCATAATCATAGGAAAAATAACCTAATGCCCCTGAAATCAACGGTAAATCTGTGGGATTGTCTTCTTTATATTGCTTCAAATATTTTTGTATTCCCTGTTCAAAAGTTTCCTCTTGAGGCTCATCATTCTTGTAAAAAATCCCATCGTTCTCTTTTAAAATCAAATAGGGTTTCAAGCCAATAATGGAGTATCTGCCTAGCTGATTTTCCAGAGAAGAATCTAAAAAAATAGCCATAGGTTCACATTTATACTGTTCAAAAATATCTTCTGATTTTCTATAAAAATCCAGTTTATAAATCTTTGTCTTCATATTTTTTCTTCCATTCTTCGCATATTTTCATAAAGTTTCCCAATAATTCATGTCCATATTCTGTCAAAACAGCTTCGGGATGAAATTGAACTCCATAAATATGATAAGTTTTATGATGTATTCCCATAATAATTCCATCTTCTGAGCGGGCATCGATTTCCAGAATGTCCGGAAAATTCTCATCACTGACAATCAGAGAATGATATCTTGTCACGGTATATGATTCCGGAAGTCTGTCAAAAAGAGCTTTTTGATGATGATATATTTTTGTAACCTTTCCATGCATTGGTTTGGGACCTTTTTTTACCTTGGCTCTAAAGACATGTCCAATAATCTGATGCCCAAGGCAAACACCAAGAATTGGAATTTTACCTGCCATATTTAATATAATTTCCTTGCATATCCCACAGTCTTCTGGACTTTTGGGTCCTGGTGAAATAATAATTCCTTCCAGAATACCTTGCTTCAGGAAATCATTAATTTCCTCTATGGTAATTTTATCATTACGCACTAAATAAATATTTTCTCCATATTCTCTAAAATAACAAACAAGATTATGTACAAAAGAATCATAATTATCAATCATTAAATACATATTTTCCTCCAAAAAAGACTACCAAAAAAGAACCTGTAAAAGATTCTTTTTTGGCAGTCTTCCATTTTTTATGGGCACACCCTCTATATTTTATTTATCAGTTACTTTCTATAATCTTTCCCACATTTTCATTATATCTGCTATATTTTCCATTCTCTAAAATGAATGAGAAATAATTCTTAGTTCTCACATTCTTTATATACAACTTTATCAACAATCATATAGACCGGGAAAACCAAAAACAAAATCATATTTATTTTATCATAGATTTTGAAACTCAACAACTACATATTTTGCTTTTTTATCCGTCCACCTCTTCTTACTCTCTCGTTTCAGATAGTTTTGACGAAATCTTTCTCTGCATTCTTCGCACTTTCGGATTTCTTCTACCTCTTCCCATGTCGGCACAACTTATCCAAATTCGGGTGGAACAAAATACCCGACAAAGTTAAAGCAAATAGTATCCATTAGCTATCTCATCCTCCCTTGCAATCACGATCATGAATAAGTATTTTTCCGATAAACTCATTGAACATAACAACAGGCTTTTCATATTCCTGAACAGCCTGTGCCAACATATAGATTTCAGAAGACAATTCTGACTGTTCCTTTATATGAACATGCTCACTGCTATCCCTAAATTATGAAATACTTAAACCAACAACTTGCAAACACAACCATCGTCATAATCCAAAAACTGTATTTCCAGAATTCTTCCCTTTTCTTCACCATTGCCACTTTCTTTTGGGTCTGTTTTTTTATTTTTCTCACTGTAGTCTCTACATTCTTCTTTGCTAATCGTTCCTGTTTCTCCGCATTACGCATTTTCTGTTCCGCCTCCTTTTTCTTTTCCAGTGCTACTTCAACAGCCTCCACTGAAGACATTACGACCAGCTTCTCCAGCTTACAGTTCTGGCTCTGAATGTCTCTTATTCTTTCTTCGAGCTGCTCTTGCTCTTTCCTGCTCAGCAATCCGTTCCTGTTCCGCAGATCGTCGTTGCTTCTCTGCAGATACTGACTGATATTCTGCGTTTTGGACAATTCGATTTGCAGTTTCTGATTTTCCTCGGTTAACTTCTGAAGCTCGTCTTGCAGCTTCTGATTTTCGGATGAGAGACTCCGAATCCCTTCTCGAAACTCTCCGATTCGTTCCATACATTTCTGTATCAATTCTCGATCTTTTGTCTGGGCTTTCAATAATTCGTCCCTCTCTGCAGTCACATTCGACAGGGCCTCCGCCTGTTCCTGCGACAGCTTCTTCCACTTGTCGATAGTATCGTGTGAGATCGGCATCAACTGTGTCATATCTGTGGATACCATAGTTTTCTTTTTGTTCATTTCTGATAAATTCATCCTCTAATTCCCCCTTACTGATTTTTAAATGAAAAGTCTTAGAAAGGTTACTGTCACGTACCTTCTTCCCTTCCTGATTTTGAAACGTGATATGCTTTCTTTTCTCTGTCCAATTCACGCTCCATCCTGCATTCTTCATTTCTCTGATAAATTGCTCCCGGCTGGTGCAATACTCCATCACATTCAGCACAGCCATGGCACAATCTGCCACATAACTATCCTTTGCATGGTTACGAAACAGATTGTATTTGTCTTTGCTCCATGCGGTCACTTCTCCGTTCTCAATCTGACTGCCATCAAAATGCTTGCCTTTTTCCGCTATGGAGAGTCCACGTTCCCGGCACATCCGATTCGTCAGCCGCTTCATACGTTCCAGATCTTTTCTGGAATTATGCAGTTTTTTCCCATTTTCGTAGCTTACAGAATTAGTAACTATATGGCAGTGAATATGGTCTTTATCCTTGTGAACACTGACAACGGTCTGAAAACCGGCAAACCACTTTTCAGCAAATTCTATTCCAAATTCCAAAGCCTGCTCAGGTGTGATTTTCTCATCTTTATGCCAGGAAATCACATTATGGAAATACATCCGACCGGAATCCTTCCCCCATAATCGTTTTTCCGCTAAAAATGACTGATATACCAGATCATAATTTACTTTTTCATACGGATACGGCCCAATAATATGAACAAGATGCTGCTCCGTTTTTCCCTCCCGCAGGATATACTCAATACAGTTTCTCATTGCCCCATGGGAATTTGTCCGCTTATTAATTGTCTTATTGATTGCCATATCGTTTCACACTCCTTCCGATACCCCGATATGTTTTCACTGAGACTGTTCAGCACATCTGCTCTGGGATAAAAACTGCCAGCATTCATATGATGTGCGATCTGGTTGATATTGGTTGTTGCACCTCGCAGCAGATGGTTTGTTTCCCCAAGCCTTTGATTTAATACATTCAATTCCTCTTTTACCTCCGCTGACATTAGATCCACATTTTCAATTGCGGCAAGTATCACTGCCTGCTGTGTCTGACCCGATGCTTTGATCTTTTGCTGAAGCAGGGCATATTCTTTCTCATTCATCCGTATCGTAACGGTATGGTTTCTTTTTCTCATAATCCTTTCACTCCTTCTATAATCTACACTGTTATTTTCATGCACTTCCAACTACGAGGGAATTCCATAAGGGGAAATGAAATCTTCCCCTTTGGTGGGTGCAGGGCAAAGCCCTAGTCAATCTATGAATCTGTGAATGGAATGTCCGGTGGACATTTCAGGAACAGAACTTCATAGCATTGGCGGCCAGGGTTCCAAGGGACAGCGTCCTCTGGCAAGTTTAGGAACAGCCCCTTGGCTGATTCCGGTGCATAGTGGCTTGCCACTTTGCGAAACTTGCCTGTCATCTTCTGCCATTCCATACGTGCTGATTGCTTCTGCTCCTCTTCACACAAATAAAAGAAAGGCAGGAAGATGACAGTGGTTTTGTGGGATGCAAAAAGGATATAAAGGCAATAGAAGTTCTCACCTTTCCAGAGAATTTCTATTTCCGGAATGTCTTTTGGGCATCCCACTCCGGTGCGCAGTACCGGACAATCATGTGCCGTATCCGGCACCTAACCAGATATATCTGCCTGTACTTTTTGTACATCCTGCCAGTCTCTACTGTTCACCGCACTCTTTTCCACTACCGAAGGACAAAAATAGCAGTTAAAAACAATAACCGTTTTTTCCCCGGAAAATTGTTTCAACTGCTATGATCTTTTACTGCTATTATTCAATTGTCCATTCATCAAATTCTGTTAAACTTCCATCCAAACAGATCCACTTTTCAAAAGTGCTGAAGCTCTTCCAACTCTTTCTCCAATTTCTCAATACGATGGTGCTGATACCAGATCACCCCTGGCAAACCTGCAGCCATAAGAAAGGCACAAACCAACACCTTCAAAGCATCCCATCTGGATTCTATTCCACTCATGGAAAATCCACACACAAGATTAACGAATAGGACATAAAAATATCCGCAAAATAAAGCGGTACAAAACATCCCTTTTAAAAATTTCCACATTTTAGTTCCCATCTTTACACCTCCTCAAAAATAAGTTTAGCGATTTTTTCGCTAAATATCAATAGTGAATATTTCGCTAAGATATTATGAATCCATGAGGTGAAAATAATGTATAGTAGAATCCGAAATCTAAGAGAGGATCGTGATCTCACACAAAAACAAATGGGCGAGATCTTAAATTGCAGCCAGCGTATTTACAGTAATTATGAATGCGGCGATGTAGACATTCCCACACAAATCCTGATCAAACTGGCCAAATTTCATAAAACCAGCGTTGATTATCTGCTTGAACTGACAGATGACAAACGCCCCTACCCCCGTAAAAAGGATGGAAATCAATAGATTCTTTCTGCCCGGCTTCTCATGCCGGGCATTTTTTCCTGCTCTTTTTATTTTCTTTTAAAAATTGTCTGCAAAATCTAATGCCGCATCTGCATTTTCTTCCTGTTCCCTATCCATTGAATCAACAGCAAAAACAGTCTCTTCTTTTTCTTGCACAAACGGCTTTCCGACACCATTCATATACGGATGCAGCAGCTCCATGAGATTTTTCGCAAGTAACATAGGAACCGATTCTTTTACCCCTTCTTTGATAGCGTTCTGCACCTGTCTCAGAAACGCATCTTCCTTTTCCCGAGTCTCCAGGTAAGGATCTTCTTCCTTCTCATATTCCCGACCAAAATAATCATTCACAGCAGCTACTACCGCCCGTGTATAGGATTTATACTTTTTCCTGTTCATGGTCTGTAAATACTCCCAAGCCTGACGGTCTGCCTCGTCCAGCAGATTCAGGCGGATATTTGTATTGATGATTTTCCGTTCCTTTCTCATACTCATATCAGTCTGCCTCCATTCTTCTGAATTTTTCTGACTGCCAGCATCTCGTAACCTTTTGCCGCTGCACAGATATCATGGATAATGGTTACCCGGTTCCTGACATAATCTCCAAAGTTTTCGATCATACAGCCACCGCCTCCGACTACATACAGCCGCATTAATTCCGGATTATATTCGTGTTCCCTCAGTTTTCGAAAGATTTCTGCTGTATAATCTCTTGCAGCCGCTTTCATAACATCCAGATAATTTTCCCCGATATCTGCTGTTCCTTTTCGGATCACCTGTTCAATGACCAGATCGTCCACTACTGCTCCCATCCTCCTTAATAACTGTTCCCTGACAGCCAGCACACATTGATGTGTCCCGTATTTTTCAGTAAAACATTTCTTTTCTACCGGTCGTGAATTATTGATATACATGATATTCATTGTCCCATTTCCGATGTCCACTAGCATATTGATTCCCATAAATTCCTGCAGATGATATGCGACAGCTGCAAATCCCTGTGGAAAAATATCTGCCCCGATAAACTCTACATGATAAGCTTTTCCACGAAACACAAAATCCACCACTGCATTCTGAAGCAGATAATCACGGAAAGTTTCTTTCTGACTGCTCACCCATGTCAGCGGAAGTCCGGCAGCCAGATGTACTTTCGCCTGATCCACCCCTTTACTTTCCAACTCACTGGCAATGGCCGCAAGTGTAAGGATGTAATAGTCCTCATCCTCCGTTTTTTCTGCCCGAAACTCCTTGTGTTCTTCTCCAATCTGGTAATACACTCCTTGATAAACCAGAAGGTTATTCTGGAATGTAGGCTCCTTTTCATATCTGGTTACACCTGCCTGAAAACATCTGCAGGCTGTTTTCAGGTTTCCATATCCGTGATCCACACCAATCACTGTAATTATCTGATTTTCCTTATTTTTCATCATTCTCATATTATCTTTCTCCTTTATTTTTTTGAACCAAATTAATACTTACGCTCTTTGATAAGATAAATATTTTATTATCTCTTTCATTAATTCTTTAATATTAAGTTTTTTACATACTTAATAGTGTCCCATGATCCTGCACAGGTTTTTCCCACATAGGCTTCTCCTATGGCCTGACATTCCCAGATGGGAATAACCCATACAGTGATTTCCTATGGTCTGATGTATCCAGATTGTAAAACCTGTATTGCATATTTTCATATCTGCTCATTCATTTCCCTTCCCCGAAGGTACTTCACGGACAATATATTCCGTATCCCCATAACAGCCGTCACAATACCTGATCCTGTGTCTCTCCACATATCCATGATGTTCTAATTCTTTTATCGCTGATCTTACAGAATCAATCCCATCCCTGCTTAAAGATGCCAGCCCCTTCATATTATAATTCCAGTCATCTGGCAAACTCAGCATCAGAGAAAGAAGGCCTTTTGCCTTTAAAGAGAGTTTCTTATTCTTGAAATGATGATTGCTCATAACTGTAAAATTCTTCGTCCGCTCCACCCGGAACACCTGTGACATAGCTTCACCTCCAATAAAAAAGGCACAAAGCCTTTCATGACCTGTGCCGTATCTCCTATTTATTTTGTTTATCTTTTCTTTTAGGAAACGTAAATCAGTTCCGCCAAAATCATTTCCTCTGCAATTGCCCTATGCCGATTGCCTGCTCTTACCCATGCCATCTGGTCATCCTCCTTATCAGGCAAAGGATCGCTCTTTTCCAGCTGTTTCAGTATAATTTCTTCCCGCTCCTTTGCTACCCGGTCAATTTCCAACAAATGCTCGCCAAGCGTATCTTTTAAAAGCATCACCTGATATTTTGCCCGTTTGCAGTTTTTCAGGTAATCCCTGCGCAAGAATCCGTATTTTCCGATATGCAACATCTGTTCTCCAGATTTATATTCCAGTTCCGGCAGCAAATACCCATTCACATTTTTATAATTCAGTTCCATAACTCTACCCTCTCTTTCCATTATATTTCCTGTTGAACATCTTTTTTCTTATTCTGATGTGCCCATCCTTTCAGTAGTTTTTCGATCAGATCTGCCTGTTGAGCCGGTGTATAATCTGGTGGAAAATACTTTCCAATCCGGTCAAAAGGAATTTTTACCTGTTCCCTCTGGTTAGGCTTGAGTTCCTGAAGAATATCATAAATCATGTCCATATCAAGCTGTTTCTGCTGGCTCATCCTCTTTAACCGGTTGGCCTGTGAAATATTCGGAATACACTGTTCCAGTTCCATTACAGCATGAAGCTCATACTGTTCTTCTTCTGTCAGGAATGAAATTTCCACTGCAGAACGGATTGCCAGCAATTCCCGGTCAACCATATCCAAAATCTTCGGTATCAGGTTTGTGAGACGAATATAACGCTTAATCTGGGTCACACTTTCCCCCACCATCCGGGCAAGCTGTTCATTGCTCCGATAACCGCCTGCAGAATCCGTCTTTTTAATATTTACCTTGCCATTTTCAGAGACATCCGCTTCTAATAAAGATATCTCAACCATTTCCTTAATACACTTCGGTTCCAATGGGTCCGAAGATAATTCCTTTCTTTTTCCCTGCCGGTTCATTGCCTGTAACCTCATCTTATAAGCAAAGGCTTTTTCACTCGGCAGAATTTTTTCTCTCTGTAAGTTACTGTCTATCATTGCGATGACTGCCTGATCATCATCCATCGTACAGATGATAGCCGGAACTTCTTTGATTCCTGCCCAGAGGGCAGCTTCTTTTCTTCGATGCCCTGCAATGATTTCAAATCCTTCTCCATCCGGATTTTTACGGACCAGCAGCGGCACCAGTATACCTTCCTGCTGAATACTTCTGCGCAACTCAAAGAGTTCCTGATTTCGTTCTACTTTAAATGGATGTTCTTTGAAGTCATGCAATTCCCTTATTTTAATCATTCCAATGTCTGCACCCGGCACGTCAGTCTGTAATGAACACATCGCTTTCTTTTTTACCATTTGATTTTTCCTCCTGTTCCGTGCAAAAGAGAAAGGACTCTTACCTTCCAGAAAAACTCTGAAAACAAGCGTCCTTTTCACTCTTATCCTCGATATTCAGATTGAAATGTTACATCAACTTTTATGTGTCTACTCATACCACATGCAAAACTACAGACACCTCTATACCATCCATAATCTGTTTTTTTCGTCCCTGTTTGCCTGTCGGTGCGAAACTCATATACCTCGCAAAGTGCCTGAAATTCAGCACTTCTACGAATTCACCCGATGTAGACAACAGACGGTCTCCACATGGACCGTCATGGGAAACATATCCACCGGGCACACCTTTTTCACCTGATACCCTCTCTCGCAAAGGTATTTCAGGTCCCTGGCCAGGGTGGCGGAATCGCAGCTTACATACACAACCTTTTCCGGCTGCATTTCCACGATGGTATTGAGCAGTGTTTCATCGCAGCCTTTTCGGGGAGGATCTACAACGATTACATCCGCTCTGGCGTTTTCCCCCGGATGACGGGCAGCATAATCTGCATAGTAATCAGGAAGGACTTCTTCAGCTTTTCCTACATAGAATTCTGCATTCTTTATACCATTCAGCCGTGCATTGCGGCGGGCATCTTCAATAGCGGCAGGAACAATTTCCACGCCGCGGACAAATTTTGCTTTCTGGGCAAGGAAAAGAGAGATGGTTCCAATGCCGCAGTAAAGATCCCACACTGTTTCCTCTCCGTGAAGATCTGCATATTCCAGAGCCTTGGAATACAGTTCCCATGTCTGCTGTGGATTTACCTGATAAAAAGACAATGGAGAAATCTGATAAGAAATATCTCCGATTTTATCTGTAATATATTCCTGTCCCCAGAGAACCTGGATTTTTTCTCCCAGGATTACATTATTACGATTTTTATTAATATTCAGAGTAATGCTGGTCATACCCGGGATTTCTCTCAGAGCTTTCACCAGCTCCTGCTGATGCGGAAGCCTGCTGCCATTGGCAACAATACAGACCATGATCTCTCCTGTATGGTAACCGTAACGGGTAAAAATATGGCGGATCAGGCCTTTTCCGGTAACCTCATCGTACGGGGAGATATCATAGGTTTCCATATAGTCAATTACACGGTCCAGGATTTCTCTGTTCTGCGGAACCCCAAGGACACAGTCCCTGTTTTCGATAATGCTGTGGGTGCGTCCTGCATAGAATCCTGTTACGATTTTTCCATCCCTGTTCCGTCCTACCGGAAACTGTGCTTTGTTGCGGTAATGGAACGGGTCCTTCATACCGATAATGGGTTCCATGGGCAGATTGGCAAAGCCGCCGATCCGTTCCAGATGCCCGCGAACCTTGTCAGCTTTAAATTCCAGCTGTTTTTCATAGGAAAGCGCCTGAAGCTGGCATCCGCCGCACTGACGGGCAGAAGGACATACCGGCTCCGCACGGTCAGGAGAAGGCGTCAGGATTTCCATAAGTCTTCCATACCCATAGTTCTTTTTTGCTTTCATGATCTTGGCTGTAACTCTGTCTCCAATGACTGCGTCCTTTACAAAAACAGTGAAGCCATCAGCTTTGCCAATGCCTTCACCATTTGTACCGCAATCCACAATATCTAACGTAACCATATCATTTTTACGATATTCCATGAGGATCACACTTCTCCTGTTCTTCTTAAATTTGACTCAAAAAGTCTGTTATATCCAAGCCAGTCTTTTTTTCCTTTATCTGCTGCAAAAATCTCAGTCAGCGTCTCCATTCTGGCATCTGTATTGTCCGCCAGGTTCAGAGCAACTGCCTCTGCAAGCGCAGGTTTTTTCGGAGATCCATACTCCAGTTCCCCGTGATGGGCGAGAATACAGTGGATCAGTTCATTTTCCAGCACTTCCGGAAAGTCCGGAATTTCCTTTGCCAGATCATGAATCATCTGAGAGCCGATGATGATGTGCCCCAGAAGCTGTCCTTCGTCTGTATAATCGTTCTGAGGAAAAGCAGAAAGTTCTTTTGTTTTTCCAATATCATGCAGCAGCGCCGCTGTGATCAGAAGATCTCTTTTCAGAAGAGGATAAGCGCCTGCCATATAATCACAGAGCCTTGCCACGCTTAACGTATGCTCCATAAGCCCTCCGATAAATCCATGGTGAACTGTTTTGGCTGCAGAATGTCCCTGGAAAGCTTTGATAAACTCCTGATCTTCCACAAACAGTTTCCTGAGAATTGTGTTCAGATATGGATTTTTTACTGTGCTGATCATATCGCAAAGCTGACGATACATATCGTCTGCACTGTTTTCGCTGACAGGAAGGTAATCTGCTGGATCATATTCTCCCTCTCCGGCTTTGCGCACACGCTTGATATTTACCTGCATGGCTCCTGCAAAGCTTGTCACATCGCCCATTACATCTATGTAGTCCAGTGCATCAAATTCATCAATTCCCAATGAGTTTGGATCCCAGATCTTTCCGTCCAGCACTCCTGTCTTATCCTGTAAAATAATGCTGTCATAAGGTTTCCCGTTTTTGGTCACCGCTGACTGTTTCTGTTTACACAGATAAATTCCGCTGATTCTGTCGCCTTCGTGTAATTCATTAATAAAACGCATTTCTTTTTCTGCCTCTCTATTTTTGTTTTATCAGTACATCTAATTCTACGTCCACATATTCTCCTGATGGATTTTTGCGATATACTGTAAGTTCTGCCTGCTGTCCCGGTTTCATACTCTGAAGCCGGATACTGTATTCCCGCATTGTGGTAATTTCTTCTCCGTTAATCCGGTGAAGAATATCTCCGCTCTGAACGCCTGCAACCATAGCCGGAGAATTACTTTCTACCCGGTCAATATAAACCCCTCCCGGAATATCTCTGCTCTCAGACTGTATTTGAGAAATCGTTGTCCCGATCAGTCCTGCATAGCAGATGGGTTCTCCGTTGGAAAGCTTTTCCAGAAGAGTTCCAAGCTGTGCCACCGATACAGCACGGATCACGCAGCTTTTTTCTTCCTCATGATCCAGAATAATACCAATCATCTTTCCGTCCATATCCAGAAGCACACCGCCTCCGTCATTACCGGCGGCCATATTCGTTGTGATCAGTGTATATTCTGCATCCGGGATAGTAAGCTTTCCGGAAATGGCGGTAATATTTCCGTAAATAAGGGAATTGGTATCTCCATTTGGACTTCCGATCGCAATCACCGGCTCCGTCTGCTGACGGTCGTCCTGCGGAGCCAGAGTCACTGCAGTAATCTCATCCCTGTATTCCTCTTCTACATTTTTTACCGGAACCCTGACGACTACCAGCTTTGTCCGGGGATCTGCTCCGCACAGAGTTCCCTCTGCCATCACTCCATTAGAAAATGTAATTTTGAATTTCTCCGCTTTTTCCAGCTCATCCGATGTAGTCAGAATATAAAACGCATCTTTGTTTTTCAGAAAAACAATACCTTCTTCATCCCCATAAGTGAGGAGGGAATCGTTCAGTAAATCCTCTGTGTCCGTAAGTCCGGTCACCTGAACCAGAGCCTTGCGCGGTTCCTCTGCAATGTCCCAGATGGTTTTATACACATTTTTCAAATGGTCTGCTGAATCTGCATCTTCCTCCTCTTCCGGCTGAACACTTTCCGCCGTCTGTGTATCCGTTCCTCTGGCGAATTCTGAGCCGGCAGGCGGTGATAACTGTACCGTCTCCGGTTTTTTCGCTTCTTTTTCAAACTGTCTGAATATATAGGGCACAAAAGCCATTACCGTTACAACTGCACAAATTCCGAATACAATTCCACAGGATGCAGCCATTGCCAGCCTGCGGAGCACTGTCTTTTTATCTATGGGCCGTTCTTTTATTGTCTCTTTTATAAATGGATAGTCCTGATCCTTTTTATCAACCATAACCATTCTCCCATAAACCAGATAATTTAGGTGTATTTTAGCAAAAATTTATGAACTTTTTATTAACAAAAATATACTTTTTCCTTTTCATTATGAAACAAATCATGTATGATAAGATTATAAGAAGAATTTTCTTTCCTGATTCTGTGTTTCATCTGGAAAAAAACATCAGAATCTGTTATGATAAAAGACTAAATACTATCAGAATTTACAGGAGATGCTGCTTCTGGCAGCGAAAAAAGTTATGAATCAAAAAGCATTATCTTCACTTGAGTATCCAAAAATTATAGAACGGCTTACAGAAAAGGCTTCCTCTCCTATGGGAAAAGAGCTGTGCCGGAAACTTCAGCCTTCTACTGATATAAATAGGATCCGTCTCATGCAGACTCAGACAAAAGATGCCCTGACCCGTCTTTTTCAGAAGGGTTCCGTCTCTTTTGGAAGTGTAAAGGATATCCGCGGCTCACTGAAGCGACTGGAGATCGGAAGTTCTCTGGGTATTATGGAAATTCTTTCTGTCTGCGCGCTTCTGGAAAACACCTCCAGAGTAAAAGCCTATTCCCGAGGCGACCGGAGCGACCTTCCCTCTGATTCTCTTGACAGCATGTTTGAACAGCTTGCTCCTCTGACCCCTCTGTCTTCAGAGATCAGAAGATGCATTCTCTCTGAAGATGAGATCAGTGATGATGCAAGTCCTGCGCTGCGCCAGGTACGAAGAAATATGAAAGTAACCAATGACAGGATCCATACGCAGCTTTCCGGACTGGTAAACGGAAACGCCCGTACCTACCTTCAGGATTCTGTGATCACCATGAGAAACGGCCGGTACTGTATTCCGGTCAAAGCCGAATATAAAGGACAGGTTCCGGGCATGATCCACGATCAGTCTTCCACCGGTTCCACTCTGTTTATTGAGCCTATGGCTGTGGTAAAGCTGAATAATGACATGCGGGAGCTTGAGCTTCAGGAACAAAAAGAAATTGAGATCATTCTTGCCGGTTTAAGTGAACAGATTGCAGAAGAACGGGAAGCCATTGCCCTGAATCTGGAACTGATGGTACAGCTTGACTTTATTTTTGCCAGAGCCGGTCTTGCCATGGATATGAACGGAAGCGAACCTGTTTTTAACGAGGAAGGCCGTGTGCTCCTGAAAAAAGCCCACCATCCTCTGATTCCAAAAAAGAAAGTAGTTCCCATTGATATCCGTCTGGGAGATGATTTTAACCTTCTGATTATCACAGGTCCTAATACCGGAGGAAAAACAGTTTCTCTGAAAACCGTTGGTCTGCTTACTCTTATGGGTCAGGCAGGACTTCACATTCCGGCTCTTGACCGCAGTGAGCTGGCTCTTTTTCATGAGATTTATGCAGATATCGGGGATGAGCAGAGCATTGAACAGTCTCTGAGTACTTTTTCCTCTCATATGACTAATATTGTATCCTTCCTGGAAAAAGCAGATTCCCGTTCTCTTGTTCTTTTTGACGAGCTGGGTGCTGGAACCGACCCTACGGAGGGTGCTGCCCTTGCCATTTCCATCCTTTCCTATCTTCATGATAAAGGAATAAGGACCATGGCAACCACCCATTACAGCGAGCTTAAGGTATACGCACTTTCTACACCGGGTGTGGAAAATGCCTGCTGCGAATTCAGCGTAGAAACCCTGCGTCCTACCTACCGCCTTCTGATCGGTATTCCCGGAAAAAGTAATGCCTTTGCCATCTCTTCCAAACTTGGACTTTCCGATCAGATCATTGAAAGAGCTAAGGAACAGATCAGCGAACAGGACGAATCCTTTGAGGATGTTCTTTCTTCTCTGGAAGAAAACCGCGTTACCATTGAAAATGAAAGACTGGAGATCGCGCGTTATAAAGAAGAGATCAAAACTCTCAAAGCCCAGCTGGAATCCCGCCAGGAAAAACTGGATGCCCAGCGGGACCGTATTCTCCGCCAGGCAAACGAAGAGGCTCACAAGGTTCTGGAGGAAGCAAAAGAATATGCTGACCAGACCATGAAGCTGTTCCATAAATTCCAGAAAAATAATGTGGATACCTCGGCTGTGGAAAGAGAGCGCCAGGAACTCCGCAAACGGATGAATAAAGCAGAAAAAAACATGTCTGACAGACAGGAAACAAAAAAACCGAAGAAGCAGCTTACGGCCAAAGATATCCGTCCGGGAGACTCTGTTAAGGTTCTCAGCATGAACCTGAAAGGGACTGTGGGAAGCCGTCCGGATTCCAAAGGTTTCCTCTTTGTGCAGATGGGAATTATCCGTTCCAAAGTACATCTCTCTGATCTGGAGCTTGTGGATGAGCCTGTGATCACCACCCCTTCTCTTCAGAAAACAGGAGCCGGAAAAATACGTATGTCCAAGTCTGCCAGTGTTTCCACAGAAATCAATCTTCTCGGGCGCACAGTAGACGAAGCCATTGCCGAGCTTGATAAGTATCTGGACGACGCCTATATTGCCCACCTGAAAAGCGTCCGTATTGTCCATGGAAAGGGAACCGGAGCTCTGAGGAAAGGAATCCATGATTATCTGCGCCGCCAGAAGCATGTTTCCTCTTTCCGTCTGGGCGAATTCGGCGAGGGCGATGCAGGCGTGACTATTGTAGATTTTAAATAACAGAGGGAGGATTTCCTAATGACATCCAAACAGAAAATTCTTATCGTTGATGATGATAACAACATTGCAGAACTGATTTCTCTGTATCTTACAAAGGAATGTTTTGAGACAAAAATCGTAAATGACGGAGAACAGGCGCTGAGAGAATTTGACTCTTTTCATCCGGATCTTCTGCTCCTTGATCTGATGCTGCCCGGAATCGACGGATATCAGGTGTGCAGAGAACTGCGTCATACCTCAGATGTTCCCATTATCATGCTCTCTGCAAAGGGCGAAACTTTTGACAAGGTTCTGGGGCTTGAACTGGGAGCAGATGATTACATTATTAAACCCTTTGATGCAAAAGAACTGGTAGCACGTGTCCGCGCTGTGCTCCGCCGCTTTAAGGTCAGACAGCCGTCTGCCCCTTCCGGCGAAAAATCAGTGTCCTACCCTGACCTTACCATCAACCTTACCAACTACTCAGTCACCTATATGGGAAAACAGGTAGACATGCCCCCCAAGGAGCTGGAACTGCTTTATTTTCTGGCTTCTTCTCCCAATCAGGTATTTACAAGAGAGCAGCTCCTTGATCATATCTGGGGCTATGAATATATCGGGGATACAAGAACTGTGGATGTCCACATTAAAAGACTCCGGGAAAAAATCAAAGATAATCCCAGTTGGAGCATTGCAACTGTGTGGGGCATCGGATACAAATTCGAGGTAAAAAACAGATGAAAAAAAAGCTGTCCAGGAAATTCATGGAGGTTTATCTTTTTGTAGGGCTCCTTGGTTTTCTGCTGGTTACGCTGCTGGGTTCCCATATGATCGAATCTCAGCTGGAAAAAGATATCAGCGCAGATCTTTATCAGAGTGCCTACCGGATCTCAGAAAATGAGGATATCCGGTACAATATTTCCGCTTCCAGTCTTGACAGCATCCGAGAAAAACTCACTATGGTTGCAGACTATCCCAATACCATCATCTGGATCATTAATGAAAGAGGAGAGGTTGTTCTGAGTACCCGGAAGGATATTTCTCCGGGAGATCCCATTCCTCTTGCAGGTTTTGATCCTTCCATCTGGGGAAGCACCTATTATCAGGTAGGCTATTTCTACGGGTACTTTGAAGATGATGCGCGCCTCAGCGTAATCGCTCCCATTACAGACAACATGACTATCAAAGGCTATGTTGCCATTCACTATATGATGAGCCGCCTTTACCAGCAAAGAGGCAGATATCTTTTTATCCTTCAGTTTCTGTTCCTGCTTGTCTATATACTGATGTCCCTGCTCCTGCTTGTGTTCCGTCAGTATGTTCACAAACCGCTTACAGAAATAAAAAAAGGAGTTACCGAATATGCAGGAGGCAACCTTAACTATAAAATCCCTGTTTATACAGACGATGAGCTTGGATATCTGGCAAACAATCTGAACTATATGGCAGATAAAATGAACCGGAACGGAGAATATCAGAGACAGTTTATCTCCAATATCTCCCATGACTTCCGCTCACCGCTTACCTCCATAAAAGGCTATGTGGAAGCAATGATGGACGGTACGATTCCCGTGGAAATGCAGGATAAATACCTGAAGATCATTGCCTATGAGGCTGACCGTCTGGAAAAGCTCACAAAAGGCCTCCTCACCCTGAATGAACTGGATATCCAAAAACGTCTCCTGAACATTCAGACCTTTGATATCAACGAGGCCATAAAAAAAGCTGCCGCCACTTATGAGGGAGACTGCACCAGACGTCATATTCTCCTTGAACTGATTCTTTCCGGAAAAGAGCTGTACGCCAGGGCAGATGTGGAACAGATCCAGCAGGTGCTCCATAATCTGCTGAACAATGCCATTAAATTCAGCCCGGATCATTCAACCATCATTATTGAGACAACAGAAAAAAATGAAAAGATTTTTGTTTCTGTCAAAGACCACGGAATCGGCATTCCAAAGGAAAGCCTTTCCAAAATCTGGGAACGCTTTTATAAAACAGATATTTCCAGAGGAAAAGACCAGAAAGGTACCGGTCTTGGTCTGTCTATTGTAAAAGAGATCATCCATGCTCATGATCAGCACATTAATGTGATCAGTACCGAGGGCATTGGAACAGAATTTATTTTCACTCTGGAAAAAGCACGATAGGATTTGTCTCCTGCCGTGCTTTTCATTTACCTGAAATATTTCTCTTTCCATTCCGGGCAATAACATTATGCTTCAAAAGGACTGGAAAGAATTCTGTCCTCTTTTACAAGATAGATTCCTCTTGGAGTCACCCGGATTTCAGGAATAACCGGAAGCGCCATAAAGGACAACGTGATAAAAGGATCAAACCCTTTTTTGATTCCCATTTCATATGCCCTGGGGATCATTTTTCCCAGAAGTGCATTTACATTTTCATACCCTGCATCACTCATCAGCCCCATAACCGGAAGCGGCAGTGTATCGTAAACTTTTCCGTTCTGCATCAGCGTGTACCCGCCCTGGGTGCGCAAAAGTTCCTGCACAGCCAGATACATGTCTCTGTCATTGTCTCCGATCACAATCAGATTGTGAGAATCGTGAGAAACACTTGACGCGATGGCTCCTCCTGTGATCCCGAACCCTTTTACAATGCCGACTCCTGTTTTTCCTGTATTCTTATGGCGCTCAATCACTGCAATTTTCTGATAAATGCCATCTGCGGCAAAAATCCTCTCTCCTGCTTCTTCTCTGAAAGGAACCTCCTCCACAAGATCTTCTGTTACGATCTGTCCCTCTACCATCTGAAGTACATGGGCTTTTTCTCCTGTATGTACAAGCCTCAGATCCTTTTCACTGAAATTCTTTAAATGAACGGTATTTTTAAGATAAGGGGAGCAGGGGCGGATCTCTGTTTTTTCATCTTTCTGGATTTTTATGCCTTTATGATAAACTTCCAGCACGTTCATGTCTCTGAGATTATCCAGAACCACCAGATCAGCCTGATAGCCAGGAGCAATGGCACCCAGATGCTTCAGTCCATAACACCGGGCGGCCTGGATCGTTGCCATTTTAAGCGCCTTTTCCGGAGCCAGTCCAAGCTGTACCGCGCGTTTTACATTGTAATTAATATGTCCCTCTCTCCGTATCTCTTCAATGTGTTTATCATCTGTACAAAAGCAGAATCCTGAAGTATCTGTATGATTTTTTACGATACCATTTATAATAGCTTCCAGATTGCGCGCCGCACTGCCTTCCCGGATCAGCACCTGCAGACCGTTTCGGCATTCCTCCATAGCATATTCATAGTCCACACACTCATGATCCGTTGCAATTCCCGCCAGCGCATAAGCTGCCAATTCTCCCTCTTCCAGAAACGGCGCATGTCCGTCCCGGATACGATCCTGAAACAATCCCAGTTTTTCATGCATGGAAACACTGCCATTGATCACGGAAACGGCGTCCATCACCTCTCCAAGTCCCAGAATTCTCGGGTTATTCAGATAACTCTTCATTTTTCCTGCTGTCAGAGTGCATCCATTGTCATCTACATGGGTTGCAGGCACACAGGAAGGCATCATCACATACACATTGGCAGGAACATCCTCTGTCTGCTCCAGAATATAATCAATGCCGGCTGTTCCTGACACATTGGCAGATTCATGAGGATCCACAATAAATGTAGTAGTTCCGCACTGGGCAGCCTGACGAATCAGCTCTCCCGGAGTCACAAGAGTAGATTCCAGGTGAAGGTGACTGTCAATAAAGCCAGGGCAGAGATACTTTCCGGAAAGATCTGTTTCCCTCTCACCGCTGTAGCTTCCTGTTCCAAGAATCAGTCCGTCTGCAACAGCCACGTCGCCTTTGCGGAACTCACCTGAATGTGCATAAAAAATATTCGCATTTTTCAAAACAAGAGGGGCCTTTCGAATTCCTCTTGCCATTTCAGAATATATACGATACTGTTCAAGCTCCATATCCCTGCCTCCTTTTTGATATCTGAGAATATTCCGGCTTTATATTCTCATAAATTTTTGCTTTTTATCTGTACATACAGATTTTTCTTTATATTAAAGTTATATTTCAATTATATTATCATTTTTCTTACATATTTTCAATTATAATTTGTGTGTTTTTAATAAATCGCAGCGTTTTTGTTTTCTTATTTTGGTTTTTATCCATAAATATTCTAAAAACTATTCCATCTCTTTCTGGCTCTGATCCTGTATGTTGAGCATACAGAACTTATTTATTTTTTATATCTGTATGATACATACTGCAGCAGATTCACTCTTACTCTTTTGCTCATCCTTTTATGACAGATAAAATAACCACTCCTTATAGACCAGAACAGCCTTATATCTAAAAAATTCCTTTATTAAAGAGATGCTGCCAGTATCATTTGCTGCAAAACAAAAACTCTGAGAGCTTCCATACCCGGAATGTATCTCAGAGTTTCTCTTTTTATTCAGTACAGAACCGCCCCTCAGACAATGCTCTGCCTGGTTTCTTTTATTTCCAGTGATATTTTGTAAGCTGACCCTCCAGCTGCATATGGCTGAAATTATGCTGTCTCAGAGCCTCATAAAGAATTACTGCCACAGAATTGCTGAGATTCAGAGAACGGATATCGTTGATCATGGGAATCCTTACACAGTGTTCCTGATTTTTAAGAAGAATTTCCTCCGGTATGCCTGCGCTTTCCTTGCCAAACATAATAAAGCAGTCCTCCTCATAGCTGATATCTGCATAGGTCTGAGGTGCTTTTGTACTGGCATAGTAAATTTTTGCCCCCGGATTTCTGTTCAGAAAATCCTCATAATCAAGATAAGTAGTTACATCCAGATCCTTCCAGTAATCCATTCCGGCTCTTTTTAATGCCTTTTCGCTGAGACTGAAGCCAAGAGGCTCGATCAAATGAAGCCTGGTTCCTGTTGCCACACAGGTTCTTCCGATATTTCCGGTATTTGCCGGAATCTCCGGCTGGTGAAGTACAATATTCAACATATCTGTTTCTCCTTGTGTTTTTCTGGAAGTATACTGCCATTTTCCTTGTCTGTATTGTGCATATACAGCCTTTTGTTTCTCCCTTTACAGAAACGTCACATTTATGTTCTGTTTTATATTCTGCTTTCCTGTTTCCGTAAATGCCATGTCTTTAGTTCTGTATATCTCTCATTTATGGCTTTTCTGATTTTTATCTTTGCCCGGAAGCAGGCCTTTATTTTTCCAGGAGCTTCCCCAGGAAAATTTTGTAAGCTCATCTTCAGCAGGACGTTCCAGATATCTGCAGTTTTCTCCGCTGTACAGTAATCTGTCATTGCCCTTTACAGCCTTTCCGATCACAGCCGCCGGAATTCCTTTCTGTCTGCAGAAAAGCTCAAGCTCCGCCCCATTTTGCGTGCCGATCAAAAGCGCCCCTTCCGAAAAAAGCCTGTAAGGATTCAGATCAAACCTCTCACAGATTTCTATGGTTTCCTGACGCACAGGTATTTTGCGGAGATCTGCCTGAATTCCTGTTTCTCCGGCCTCTGCCATTTTCCACAGGCCGGCAAGCACACCGCCTGTTCCCAGAACATAAAGCGCATCTGCTCCCATATTCCGTGCAGCTTTCCATACAGAGGATTTTTCTGCACAGGCTCTTTTTCTCCCGTTCATCTGCTCACAGGTAAGATTTTCCCGGTCTCCTAAAAGAACCTCCGCGTCATATGCTCCATAAAGAGAGGGGCTTCTCTGCGCATCCCAGAGAAAGCCTTCTGAAAAATAGCTTTTAAGGGTTTCTTTTTCCTTTTCTGTGATCAGAGCTGTCCCTGACAGGGCGATATCTCCTGCAACAACCAGATCATCCCCTGCCTTCAGTTCACCTGTGATCTCAGCTCTTAATGCTTCCATTGCTTTCTGTCCAAGTTTCATGTATCGTTTCCTCTGTCAGACAAGAATGGACAGGATACTTGGAACCACCATGGCAAGCACAAGGATCACAGCGATCACTGCTGTAATTATTTTACGTTTTTTCGGATTAAACATTCCCATATTTGTCACCTCTTTTATATTACGGATCACGCTTCTGTTTCTATATCATTTACCGGGTTCCGTTCCAAAAAAATCTGTTCTGCCCGGGCATTGTTTGTAAGAGGGTCACGCGCTTCATAATCAAACAGAACCGCGCTTCCGTCACCAAATACTTCAATGTGAGCTGTTTTTGGAATTTTATTTGCTTTCCTGTAATTTCTCACAGATGCTTCATAAGGCTTCTGATCCATAGCAAAAACCGGACGTTTTTTCAGCTTTTCTCTCAGATAAAGATCATATACCATATGCTGAGATGCTGTATTTACAGGAAGCTGTGTCTTCTCTTTCAGAAATTCCAGGAGAATCTCATAACGCCTGAGCCTGGAATGAGAGATCTCTTCATATCCTTTTTCCTCATAATAGGCTCCCAGACTTTCATAAAAAGAAAACATCTCCTGATAAAACGTCTCGATCCAGGAAAGCGTTTTCCGGAACTGACCACTATTATAATACACTTCCACCATACTTTCCACCATTTTCAGCTTCAAAATATCCTCATAAGAAAGCCAGGCTGTAGACAGAACCTCATAAGGCTCTTTTTCCTTGTACAGAATTTCATATTTTTGCGCCTCATGATACATGGAAGAGCCTTTCAGCACCTTCAGAAATCCCAGCTGAAGCTGATCCGGCTTCATGCGGTAAACCTGTTCAAAGGAACGCCGGAAGCTTTCATAATCCTCACAGGGAAGTCCGGCGATCAGATCCAGATGCTGATGGATATTTCCAAAGCTCTTTACACGGGCCACAGATGCTTCCAGCTTTTTCAGATCCATGTTCCTGTGGATCGCACGGATGGTATCCGGATTTGTGGACTGAACTCCAATCTCAAGCTGGATCAGTCCGGGGCGCATTCTGCTCATCAGCTCCAGCTCTTCCTCACGAAGCAGATCAGCGGATATTTCAAAGTGGAAATTCGTCACTCCGTTGTCGTGCTCCAGAATATACTTCCAGATTTCCATTGCATGATCGTGTTTACAGTTAAAGGTCCTGTCCACAAACTTTACCTGAGGAACCTTTTTATCCAGGAAAAACTGAAGCTCTTTTTTTACAAGCTCCAGATTGCGGAACCGAAGCTTTTTATCAATGGAAGAAAGGCAGTAGCTGCAGGAAAAAGGACAGCCTCTGCTGCTTTCATAATAAATGATCCTGTTTGCAAAATCCTCTGTCTGCTCATAGGCAAAGGGAACTCTGCTTAAATCCATTACTTCCCGCCATCCGTTGTGAAAGATCTCGCCGTTTTCCCGGAACGCAATTCCCCTGATATCTGCCAGCGTCCCTTTTTTTTCTATGTAATAACGGGCAAGCTCCAGAAAGGTTTCTTCTCCTTCCCCCACCATAACGCCTGTTACCTGAGGCATTTCCTTTAAAAAATTTTCCGCATCAAAAGAAACCTCCGGGCCTCCGACCCAGAAGGCCGTACCCGGAAGTATTTTTTTAAGGTCAAAGATCAGTTCCCGGACAAAGGAAATATTCCAGATATAGCAGGAAAAACAAACTACCTCTGCGCCGCTTCTGTAAATCTCCTTCAGGATCTCATCCTTTGTCTGATTAATGGTATACTCCCCAAGAAGTATGTGTTCTTTATATTCAGATGCAAACGCTCTGAGATCATACACTGCCGGATTGGAGTGGATGTATTTTGCGTTGCATGCTGCCAGCAAAATTTTCATATGTCAGACTCCCCGATGCCCGGCTCAGTCATTAAGAAGAGCAAGCAGATCATTCTTGGAGGTAAGTCCTACGACACGGTTTGCTTCTTTTCCGTTCTTAAATACCAGAAGAGTGGGAATACTCATAATCCGAAACTGCTGGGCAAGAGCAGGTTCCTGGTCCACATCCACCTTCCCTACTGTATATCCCTCAGCTGCGATCTCTTCTACAATAGGCGCCTGCCGCATACACGGGCCGCACCAGGTTGCCCAGAAATCCACCAGAACCGGCTTTTCTGACTGAAGTACCTCTGTTTCAAAATTCTGTGATGTTAAAGTAATTTCCATAATCAATCGCTCCTTTATTTTTTGAATTTTCTTCGGATATATTTTCCTGCGCTGATTCCTGCCGCGCAGCCTTCTGAGACGGCTGTCGCTACCTGAAGCAGGCCGCCTGTACAGTCTCCTGCTGCAAAAAGTCCCGGAATCGTTGTTTCCATTTCCTGATTTACTCTGATATTTCCTTTTTCTGTAAGTTCAGCTCCCATCTGCCGGGCAATCTCCGTACTTCCCGCTGTTCCAAGAGCTACGAATATCCCGTCAGCCGGATAAAAAGACTCCTTCTGACCATCACTTTCCAGGATACTCATATCCTGTTCCATCCGAAGGCCGGAAACAGTATTCTCACCTTCTACTGACTGGATTTTCATGGTATTCACCTGAATATCATGTTCTCTTGAAAATTCAGGCTTTTCCCCATTGGTATAAATCGTCACGGAAGGAGTCACATTTTTCAGCTGCTCTGCCTCATGAAGGGCAAAATCACTGTTTCCCAGAACTGCAACCTGTTTTCCCCTGTAAAAAAAGGCATCGCAGATAGCGCAGTAGCTGACTCCTTTTCCTTCGTATTCTCTGATTCCCGGAATAGAGGACGCTGCCCGTTTACTTCCTGTAGCAAGGATCACACTTTCTGTTTCTATGTCTCCGTCTGTTGTTCTGATTGTAAAAGTATCAAATCCGCTGATCCCCAGAACCTGGGTTTCCATGACTCTGACTCCCAGAGCCTTTGCCTGGGCAATTCCTCTGTCAAAAAGCTCCTGCCCGGAAAGAGGCTTCTCCAGGCCATAATAATTTTCTATTTTTTCTGCTTTTTCAAGGGCTCCGATCCCTGTGTGGATCACAAGAGGATCCAGATTTCCTCTGGCTGTATAAAGAGCTGCGGAAATCCCTGCCGGACCTGCGCCAATGATCACTACATGTTCCATTTCCATTCACCTGCCTTTTTCTATAGTATACTGTTTTCCTGAAAAGATTTCTGTGATTTTATCACAGAATAAAAATTTCTGTTTTGGACAAAGCATACAAGTCCGATTCAAACTTCTTTGAAAATAAGAATCACGACCACCGGCTTGCTCTAACAATAAGTAAGACAGAACCGTCCAGAAGTTCTGAACTGATTCTGTCTTATTTTATTCACATTTATACAATCCTGTCAAGGGCACAGATCTCCACGCCCTCATCGGTCAGAGCTCTGCGGATTTTTTCCACAAACGCAAGGGCCTTGGCCCCGTCTCCGTGAACGCACACAGAATCTGCCTGAATAGGAATATCCTTTCCGGTAATTGCCGTAACCTTTTTCTCTTTTACCATCCGCACTACACGGGAAACCGCAAGCTCCTCGTCTGTGATCATTGCGCCTTCTTTACGGCGGTTTACAAGAGAACCGTCCTCCTCATAGGCACGGTCCGCAAAAACCTCCAGCGCGGTGCGAAGTCCCAGGTCTTTTGCCGCCCGGGCAAGCTCGCCGCCGGAAAGAGCCAGAACAATAAGCTCCGGATCAAAGTCTTTGATCCCCTGACAGATTGCAAGAGACAGCTCATAGTCTTTGGCAGCCATATTGTAAAGGGCTCCATGAGGCTTCACATGCTGCATTTTCATATGATGGACTCTGCAGAAGGCTTCCAGCGCTCCAAGCTGATACAGAACATAAGCCTTTGCCTCGTCAGGGCTGACGCTTAAATTCCTTCTGCCAAATCCCATCAGATCCGGCAAGCCCGGATGCGCCCCCACACAAATGCCGGCTTCTTTTGCCATGCCAAGAGTCTTATCCATCACAACGGGATCAGAAGCATGATAACCGCAGGCTACATTGGCTGATGTGATCAGAGGGATCACCTTATCGTCATTTCCAATGGTATAATTGCCAAAGCTTTCTCCCAGGTCACTGTTTAAATCTACTTTGTACATAAATCCTGTCACTCCTATTTAATATGCATCAGATTTTCAATAAATCCTGTATCTGCCTTTCCTTCACAGAATACCGGATGTCTCATGATCTGATACTGAAAATCAAGATTTGTTTCCACTCCTACGATCAGCATCTCATCCAGCGCAGAACGCATTTTCTGAAGAGCAGCCTCCCGGTCCGGAGCATGGACGATCACCTTTGCGATCATGGAATCGTATTCAGAAGGAATCCGGTATCCTGTATAAAGTCCGGTATCCACCCTTACTCCGTTTCCTGCCGGAAGATGAAGATGCTGAACCACACCGGGACTTGGCATAAAGTTCTTTTCCGGTATCTCTGCGTTGATTCTGCACTCAATGGCATGACCGCGCAGCTTCACATCCTCCTGTTTAAAGCTAAGAGGAAGTCCCATGGCAACTCTGATCTGCTCAATGATCAGATCCGTGCCTGTAACCATTTCTGTAACGCCATGCTCCACCTGGATTCGGGTGTTCATTTCCATAAAAAAGAATTCACCCTTTGGGCTTACAATAAACTCAATGGTTCCCGCATTGGTGTAGTTTACTGTTTTCGCAGCCAGTACCGCATACTGGTTCATTTTTTCTCTGGTTTCCTCTGTGATGGCCGGAGACGGAGATTCCTCGATCAGCTTCTGATGATTTCTCTGAACAGAGCAGTCTCTTTCTCCAAGAGCCACAACATTTCCGAATTTATCTGCCATGATCTGAATTTCCACATGACGGGGATTTTCCACAAACCGCTCAATATACATGGTGTCGTCGCCAAAAGCGTTTGCCGATTCTCTCTGAGCCACATTAAACTGAAATTCAAATTCATCCTCTGAAGCAGCTACTCTCATTCCTTTTCCGCCGCCTCCGGAGGATGCCTTGATCATAACCGGATATCCGATCTCTCCGGCAAGCTTCAGTCCTGTTTCCGCATCATAAACAGGTTCCTTTGTTCCCGGTACTACAGGAACTCCGGCTTCCATCATGGTTTTTCTTGCCTGAGATTTATTTCCCATTTTATCGATCACGTCTGCGTCCGGACCTATGAAGGTAATCCCGTTTTCCTGACATCTGCGGACAAATTCACTGTTTTCAGATAAAAATCCAAATCCGGGATGAATGGCGTCCGCTCCCATATTTCTGGCTGCCTGGATGATCCTGTCCATATTCAGATAACTGTTTCTGGCAGGGCCCTCTCCAATACAGATTCTCTGGTCTGCCAGCTGTACATGAAGGCTTTTGGCATCCTCTTTGGAATAGACAGCCACACTGCGTATGCCTAAATTTCTGCAGGCGCGGATAATTCGGACAGCAATTTCTCCCCGGTTGGCAATCAAAATTTTGTTAAACAATATTCAGGCCTCCCTCCGGCTTTTATAATTTTTTTACACGGAACAGAGGCTGTCCGTATTCTACCTTCTGCTCATTGCTTACAAGAACTGCTTCGATCTCACAGTCAAAATCGCTCTGGATCTCATTCATCAGCTTCATCGCTTCCAGAATACATACTGTCTGTCCATTTTTTACCTGGTCTCCCACCTTTACAAAAGTCGGGGCATCCGGCGCCGGAGCTGAATAAAAGGTTCCCACAATGGGAGAAGTGATAAAGAGCTTCTCATCTTCCTGATCCGCTTCTTCCACAGCCGGCTCCGGTGCACCCGCAGCCGCTGCTGCCGGCACTCCGGCTGCCACTACAGGAGGATGATCCAGCTTGCTCATTGTGATCTTCATATCGCCCTCTTTCAGAGTAAATTCTGTCAGAGAAGAATTTTCGATTATTTTTACCAGTCCTTCAATTTTTTCTAAATCCATTCGTATCTCTCCTTTTCTGCTGCATTTTCTATTGATACCTGAAGGTACAGGCTGCTGCTCTCACAGCACTGTCCTGTACAAAACTTTATTCGAATAATTTCCTCAGTCTTTTTGCAACCAGTCTGCAGTCCAGAACCTCTTTGCAGGGCTGATGTATGATCTTTCTCATGGCATCCAGCTCTTCGATTTCTTTCAGGTAAAGAGCCTGGGCTTCCTGCACGGAAATTGCGCGGAACCGGAGCTTCTGGTCTGTTTTTCTCTGGACTACTGCCGGAATATCTACAGACGCCACTGTGGCGATCTTTCCGTATCCTCCTGTTGTCTGTCTGTCAGAAAGAAGAATGATCGGTTTTCCGTGAGAGGGAACCTGCACAGAGCCAAAAGCAATTCCGTCGGAAATGATATCTGAGGTTTCCTTTGGAGCGATAAACGGTCCCTCCAGTCTGCAGCCCATTCTGTCAAAATCACTTGTTACTGTATACTCGCTGCCTAGAAATGTCTCGATTCCCTGTCTGCTGAAAAGCTCTTCCTGAGGTCCCATGACCACGCGGATCTCTGCCTGGTCCTGATCAAAATTTTCCGGCTCCAGCTTTCTGGAAAGGAAAAACGGAAGGTATCTTCTCTTTATACGGAAATTCATGTAATCTCCCGCCTGAAGCTTCCTTCCCTTAAAGCCTCCGATTCCGCTTTTCATATTGGTGCATCGGCTTCCCATAACCACCGGAATATCCAGATAACTGGAAAAGGCAATATATCCTCTGCTTCCTGTTCTTGCGCTTCCGAATTTCAGAATATCTCCCTTATTCATATAGAGAGCCGTGTACATAGGTACCGGTTCTCCATTGACCTGAGGCTGAAAATCTCCTCCGGTAATGGCAATAATGGTTGCTGATGTAAATTCCAGTGTGGGACCGATCAGCGTCATTTCCAGTACCGCCTCGTTTTCCGGATTGTCCAGAAGAAGATTGGCGATTTTAAAGGAACGCACATCCATGACGCCTGCCACGGAAAAGCCCTGACTCTGATATCCGGTTCGGCCAAGATCCTGAACTGTTGTCAACATTCCGCCTTTTAATACACGAATTCCCATTTTACACCTCTTCCTCGTGGATCACGCACTGATATTCTCCACGTTCCACAGCATCCTTGATACGCAGATATTCTTCCTCGTCCACCGGGACAAACCTGATATAATCTCCGGCTTCTACCAGAATCGGCACTTCCCGGTCCGGATCATAGGTTTTTACCGGAGTCATACCCATAAGCTGCCAGCCTCCCGGAGAATCCAGTGGATAAATACCTGTCTGAGAACCTCCGATTCCCACACTGCCTGCACTGATCCGTATTCTCGGATTGGCAAGTCTTGGGGTATGGAGCCGTTCATCCAGTCCCCCCAGATAGGTAAAGCCCGGCAAAAAGCCCAGCATATAGATCAGATAGTCTTTTGAGGAATGAATGCGGATCACCTCTTCCTCTGTCAGACCTGCATGCTCTGCAATGTTCGCAATATCCGGTCCATATTCGCCGCCATAGCATACCGGAATCTCAAAAATCCTTTTGCAGGTCTCTCCGGCTTTTACTTCCACCTTTACCAGTGCCTGCATTCTTTCCCGGATCTCATCATAGGAGATCACTCGGGGATCATAATTGATCAGAAGAGAACAGAATGCAGGAATCATGTCCACCACGCCCTCAATGTGCTGTTCCTTCATAAGCTGAATAGTAGCAGAAATCTTCCTGTTGATCTCCGGACTGATCTCCTTTCCGAATTCAATCAAAATAGAAGAATCCCCTGCTGTTAAAATTCTGATATTCTGCATGTTTTTCTCCTTGATTCATAAATATCAGAAAAAGGTGTAAGCCTCTGCGACCACACCTTTCCCCGTTCTCACTATGCTCAGAATAAACTTCCCAGATTTGATACAAAGGTTGTGATTCCAAGATAAGCAGAAATAATAACTACAATAATTCCAAGTACCAGAAGCCATGCGGGATGATGATAATTTTCTCCCATAATAGCCTTTTTCTTTGATGCGATCAGACAGATTCCCAGAGTGATCGGAAGAATCAGTCCGTTCAGAGCGCCTGCAACCACAAGAAGAGTTGCCGGATTTCCAAGAATCAGCATGATCAGCGTAGATGCTGCGATAAAACCGATAATCACACCATTCTCGTGCTTTTCGATAGCCGGATGGAAGGTCTTTAAAAAGGATACGGAAGTATAGGCTGCACCAATGATAGAAGTAATTGCCGCACACAAAAGAACAAGTCCTGCAAAACGGTATCCGATCTCTCCCGCGCCTTTTCTGAACGCATCTGCTGCCGGGTTGGCAGGATCAAGAGCCACACCCTTTACTACTACGCCAAGCACTGCCAGAAACAGGAAAATACGTACGATCGTTGCAATACCGATTCCCATTACAGAGCTTTTGTTGATCTCTTTTAAATTCTTTTCACCTGTAATACCTGCATCGATCAGACGGTGAGCTCCGGCAAAGGTAATGTATCCTCCCACTGTTCCGCCCAGAAGTGTGATGATCGCAGGCACAAGAGCCTGTACCCCTGCATCCGGAACAAACGTATTCTTAATGGCTGATCCTACCGGAGGCTTTACAACTACGATCACAATAAAGATAACAACGATCATAATTGCTCCGAGAACCTTTGTCAGTGTGTCCATGGCGCCCTTTGCATTTCTGGAAAGAAATACCAGGATTGCCAGTACTCCGGCAAGTACATATCCCACCTTGGTCGGAATTCCCAGAAGGGTATTAAAGCCCAGCGCACCTCCGCCAACGTTGCCGATATTAAATACCAGACCGCCTAAGACCACCATAAAAGCTACCAGATATCCAAGTCCCGGAAGCACTTTATTTGCAACCTCCTGTCCTCTCAGTCCTGTCACGCACAGTACTCTCCAGATATTCATCTGCGCCACTGCTGACAGTAGAATGGAGATCAGGATTACAAATCCGAAGCTTGCCTGAAAATCACTGGTGAATTTAGATGTCTGAGTGAGAAATCCAGGTCCGATCGCTGAGGTTGCCATCAGAAAGGCTGCACCCAGAAGCGCACCTCCGTTCTTCTTTTTTTCGCTCATGCTCTTTCCTCCTTTTCGTTTTTGATAGAAAAAGACACTCTGCGTTGCGCAGAGTGCCTGCTTCAAACTCTTTGTTTATTATATCATAATTTACAGTATCCAACAAGAATTTTTTGATTAACCCACAAGCGGATATTTATCTGTCAGTGTTTTTACAAGGGCCTTTGCCTGTTCTCTGTTATCACGGCTTTTCAGCATCAGAGAAATGGCTTCCGCGATCACATCCATATCTTCCGGCTTCATTCCTCTGGAGGTTACTGCCGGTGTTCCCAGACGTACGCCGCTTGTTACAAACGGAGACTGAGGATCATTTGGAATGGTGTTTTTATTGCAGGTAATGTTTGCCTCGTCAAGAAGATTTTCCATTTCTTTTCCTGTTACCCCAAGGTTTTTCAGATCTACCAGCATCAGATGATTATCGGTTCCTCCGGATACAATATCAACGCCTCTGTTCTGAAGTCCTTTGCAGAGCGCCTGAGCATTTTCCACTACCATGCGGGCATACTCTTTAAATTCCGGCTGCAGAGCTTCTTTCAGGCATACCGCCTTGGCAGCGATCACATGCATCAGAGGGCCTCCCTGGATTCCCGGGAAAACAGCTTTGTTAAAGTTAAATTTCTTTGCATTTTCTGCGCTGCTCATGATCAGTCCGCCTCTTGGGCCTCTCAGTGTCTTATGTGTGGTTGTTGTTACAACGTCAGCATAAGGGACAGGACTTGGATGCTGTCCGCCTGCCACAAGACCGGCAATATGAGCCATATCCACCATAAGATATGCTCCCGCCTCGTCTGCAATCTCACGGAACTTCTTAAAATCAATGGTGCGGGCATAGGCACTGGCACCTGCGACGATCATTTTGGGCTTACATTCCAGCGCAATCCTGCGAACCTCGTCATAGTCCAGGATGCCGTCATCATTTACTCCATAGGAAACCGCATGGAAATAAGTACCTGACATATTTGCCGGACTTCCATGTGTCAGATGGCCTCCGTGGGCAAGATCCATGCCCAGCACGGTATCCCCCGGCTTCAGCATTGCAAAAAATACTGCCATGTTTGCCTGGGCTCCGGAATGAGGCTGAACATTTACATATTCGCAGCCAAAAAGCTCTTTCGCCCTGTCGATCGCAAGCTGCTCGACTTCATCCACACAGGCGCACCCGCCGTAAAATCGTTTGCCCGGATATCCCTCTGCATATTTATTTGTCAGCGGACTTCCCATTGCTGCCATAACAGCCCTGCTCACCCAGTTTTCGGATGCTATCAGCTCGATGTGAGAATTCTGACGCTGCACCTCCGCCTGAATCAGATCCGCGATCTCTTTATCTGTCTGCTGAATTTCTTCTAATGAATACATGCTCATCCTCCTTGTAAATATCTTTCTCCGTAACGAAACGTCCATGTCTGCTTCAGACTCTCTGAATCCCTCAGACCTTCCGTGCTTAAAACTGTTACTGCTCTCCGCAACACTAGAATTGATTATACCTGAATCCCCTATCTATGTCAACGAGAAAAAGACATTTGTCCGTCATACAAAAATTTTTGTATTCTTTTTCAATTTCATTAAGTTTTTTTTGACTATTTATGATATCTTTTTTATAATAGAGTGAAGTATTAACATAAAAGGAGCATTTGCTATGAGAGGCTTTGAATATTACACCCCCACAAGGGTGATTTTTGGAAAAGATACACACATGAAGGCCGGCGAACTTCTGAAAGAATACGGCTGCAAAAAAGTTCTGATCCATTACGGCAGCGGAAGCGCTGTTTCTTTCGGACTTCTGGATCAGATCAAATCCAGCCTTGCCGAAGCCGGGGTGGATTTTGTCACGCTGGGAGGCGTTGTGTCCAATCCCAGACTCAGCAAGGTTTGCGAAGGAATTGAGCTGTGTAAAAAAGAGCAGGTGGATTTTCTTCTTGCCGTAGGAGGCGGAAGCGTCATTGATTCCTGCAAGGCTATCGGCTACGGCGTTGCCAACCCCTGGACAGATGTATGGAATTTCTTCCTGAAAACAGAAGTGCCCAAAGACTGCCTTCCCATTGGCGCCATTCCCACTATTGCCGCATCAGGAAGTGAAATGAGCGGTTCCTGTGTGATCACCAACGAGGACGGATGGATGAAGCGGGGAAGCACCAGAAGCGATCTCTGCCGTCCGAAATTCGCTCTTTTAAATCCCAGACTTACTTATACACTGCCCCAGTACCAGACTGAGAGCGGATGTGTGGATATTCTCATGCATACCATGGAACGATACTTTGTCAACCTGGAAACTATGGAGATCACTGACAGCATCAGCGAGTCCCTGATGCAGACTGTGATCTACAATGCCAGAATACTTATGAAAGAGCCGGGCAACTACAATGCAAGGGCCGAAGTGATGTGGGCCGGAAGCCTGTCCCACAACGGGCTTACAGGCTGCGGAACAGGTGGCGGCGACTGGGCCTGCCATCAGCTTGAGCATGAGCTGGGCGGTCTGTATGATGTGGCGCACGGCGCCGGACTTGCCGCTATCTGGGGAAGCTGGGCACGATATGTATATCTGGAAAACCCGGAGCGCTTCGCCCAGTTTGCAACAAATGTATTTGATATTCCCTGCTATGTGGATTTTGAAAAAACAGCGCTGGCCGGCATTGAAGCCATGGAAGATTTTTTCCGCTCCATAAAAATGCCCACCAGCCTCCGGGAGCTCGGTCTTGATCTGAATGAAAAACAGATTCATGAGCTTGCCTTTAAATGCAGTTTTGAAGACACCCGTACCATCGGCGTCTTCAAACAGCTGAATATGAAAGACATGGAAAAAATCTATCTTATGGCCCGCTGACCCTTCCGGTCTGCCTACCTGATAACTGTCTTTTCTATCGAAATAAAGTTTTTGTCAGTATCCTGAAATTTCACCGCAGATTCCTGATCTGTTTCAGAAATAAAGGTGAATTTCAGGATTCTTTTTTATTTATGCAGAACAGCACTTTCAGAGATTAGAAAACTTAATCAGCCGGAAGCACACCTGTTCTCTTACAGAGAAATACGTCTCTCCTTTCCGTCATATACAAAACGTTTCTCCACCTTATCTCCTTCCAGGATCACGCGGCATTCACGTCCCTTCAGCCCCTGTGCAAAGGTATGCTCTGCTGCGCCGATTGTCAGGCAGTGCTCATCATCCTTCCAGGTAAGAGAAATCTGGTTATATTTGCCCTGCTCATATGCATATCCGTCTCCGTCATCCTCATACAGAACAAAGCTTCCGTCAGCGCCCGGATAAATATGGATCTCAAAGGGTGTATCCACCGCCTCGTCCGCATAGCGCATTTTCTGCTCCATGGGAATGACAGCTCCGGCCTTTACAAATACCGGAATATGGTCAAGGGAAGCGTCCGCTTCCACCTCTGTGCCCCCCTCATATTCTTTCAGCGTATGGAAATCATACCATTTCGTTCCCGCCGGAAGATAGCAGTTCCAGAGCTTCTCACGGTCAATGGCGCGGCTTTCCCTCTCATAATACATAGGTTCTGTTACCGGGCATACCAGAAGGCTGTCGCCAAACATATACTCATCTCCCAGCGCCGCTGCGCGTTTATCCTGTGCAAAATCAAAAAGCAGGCTTCTCATCATTGTATAATCATCTGTCCAGATTCTTGCTGCATTGGAGTAAATATAAGGCATCAGTCTGTATCTCAGCTCAATATTCTTTACAAGCGCATCATAGAAAGGCTCGCCTGGCCTGCCGAAATTCCACACCTCCCTGGGGGTGTCCGTGCCGTGTGAACGGAACATGGGAAGAAAAACTCCCTGCTCAAACCAGCGCACATACAGTTCTCTGTAACCGTAATCCTCCACACCTTCCTCGTAATCCCCTCTCCAGAACCACTTTGGCGTTGGATCCTTGCTGCAGGAGCAGCCTCTGTGCTGCCAGTTTTCGTTTACGGTAAAGAAACCGCCGATATCAAGGGTCCAGTAGGGCATACCGCTCATACACATATTCAGCCCCTCATGGATCTGTTTTTTCATGGTATCCCAGGAGGCAAAAATATCTCCTGACCACAGGACAGTTCCGAATTTCTGACTGGATGCATAACCGGAGCGTGTCAGGTTCAGAACACGTTTGTCCGGATTGGACTTTCTCTGATTTTCATAAATCCCCTGAGCATGTGCAGCCGCATAAAGGTTTGCCCTCTCTGCCCCAAGGAATCTGCGGTGCTCGTCTCCTACCAGGCGGAAACGCTCCCATGGCTCTCTTTTAAACTCACCATTCCAGTCCGGGCCGGAAAAGGGCTCTGTAGAATCACACCACCAGGAATCAAAGCCGCCGGAAAACAGCTCCCTCTCCGCCTGTTTCCAGTAAAGTTCTCTTGCTTCCTCAGAAAAAGCATTGTAGGTGGCATAATCATAAAAAAGATGTCCTGCCGCCTTCATCTCCTCGTAATCCTCTGTTCCGGAATTCATATTCGGCCATACCGATACCATGGAATGCACATGCATATCGTGAAGCTTCTGATTCATTTCTGTCAGGCTTGGATAGCGTTCTCTGTCCACACGCTTGTTTCCCCATTTGCCCGGCTCCCAGGTATTCCAGTCCTGTACCACACAGTCCAGAGGAATGTCAAGATCACGGTATTTCTTTGCAATACCAACTACCTCGTCCTGAGTTTTGTAGGCTTCTTTGGACTGCACATAGCCAAAGGACCATTTGGGCAGCATCACGGCCCGTCCTGTAAGAAAACGGAAGCCTTTGATGATCTCATCCAGGTTCTCTCCTCTGATAAAATAATAATCCAGCTGCTCGATCATATCCAGATACAGCCAGGAGCCTCTGCAGTCGTCGTTAAAGGTCATCAGGGAGCCGCAGTCCACCAGGATTCCATATCCCCTGTCCGATACCAGGAAGGGGATCGGGATGCGCATATTATGCTGATAAAGGTACTGAACATTTCCACGATAATCATAAATGCCTTCCTCCCCCTGTCCAAGACCATGGATATGCTCGTCCGGCTGCCAGCAGAAGTTCAGTTTTCCGTGAAAGGCCATGTGATCCTCCACAGCCTTCAGATTCTGCACAAAATTTCTCTCGCCGTCTACGGTCTGAACTCTTTTGATAACAGGCTCCTCGCCCCCTGTAGAATAAACCATAAGAGGAGCCTCTGTCAGTTCCTTGCGGCCCTCCTTCAAAAGTACACGGCCGTCATCAGCATTCCGCCATACAAAGCCTCCGTTTTTGCTGTCAGCCTCCAGAACCACTCTCTCTGTCCGGAAAACAGTTTTTTCTCCGTCCTCACTGACACTAAAAGAGCTTTCCGGACATACCTTAATGCCAACAGGTGACTTTTGCTCCCAGTTCTCTCTTTTTGTGTAAGAACATCTGATAATATTGTCACGTACTGCCTGAACCCTGCAGTTTCCGTCCTTTAATCGAAATTCCCACTCATGTTTCTGCATAATACCCATAATACTTCTCCTTTATTTTCAGATTAAGCAGAAAAAGGGCATCAGCCCTTTACTGCTCCGGCGGTCTGTCCGCCTACGATATGCTTCTGGCACACCAGATACATAATGATAACCGGCAGACAGGTCAGAAGAATGTCCGCACAGATCAGGTTCCAGCTCTTTGAATACTGTCCGAAGAAATTGTATACAGCCAGTGTCATCGGCCATTTTTCGGAAGAATTCAGGAAATACAGAGGCATTACGAACTCATTCCATGTATTCAGGAAGCAGAGAACTGCCGCTGTCACCATACTTGATTTCATCATCGGCATGACGATATTAAAGAAAAGTCTCCAGGGTCCGCAGCCGTCCAGCACTGCCGCCTCATCCAGATCCACCGGAACCTTTGACACAAAGCCGTACAAAAGGAATACAGAAAACGGAAGCTGCATTGCCACATACAGAAGAATGATACCCAGCCTTGTATCATTTAACTGTGTCACCTGCATCACTTTCATCAGAGATACATAGTTAATGGGGATCACAATACCCAGAACCATGTACATATACAGTCTGTTGTCAGCTTTTCCCCGTCTTCTGGCAAGTACATAGGCTGCCATGGATGCAAGGATTACAGTAATGACCGTTGCGCAGCCTGCATACAGAAGACTGTTCAGGAAGCTGGTTCCCAGCTTTCCTTTTTCAATCACAACTGCAAAATTACTGAACTCCCAAATCTTTGGAAGCGTCAGAGACAAGGTAAGGGCCTCAGAATCCGGTTTAAATGCATTGATCACGATCAGAAGAAGAGGGATCAGCATGATCAGAGAAAAAATCCATGCAAGGATATTTTTTAATATTGTCAGAATGGTTTTCTTGGTTTTCGCATTCATTACTCGATCACCTCATCTTTCGTCAGAATCTTAATCATAAAGTAGCCTACGATCACCATAAAAATGAACATAACGGAACTGATGGTGGTGCCCTGTGCATACAGGCCCTGGGAGAACTGCTTAAATACTGCAGTGTACATAACCTCTGTTCTGTGTCCCGGTCCTCCGTTTGTCAGGGCATATACCATATCAAATACCTTCAGGCCATAAAGCACGTTCAGTACGATAGTTACTGCCAGAGTCTGCTTCAGCATGGGAAGGGTAATGTAACTGAATTTCTTAAATCCGTTTGCTCCGTCAATACTTGCGGCCTCATAATAAACATTGGGGATGGCAAGAATGCCCACGATCAGAATTGTCATAATGTATCCGGTTCCACGCCAGATATCAACCCCCATAACAGACCAGAATGCGATCTGCGGATCGGTAAGCCATCTCTGTGTAAGACTTTCCAGACCGATCATCCGAAGTCCCTCATTAAGAAGACCGTTTTTCGGATTCAGAATGGAAGTAAATACAAGGCCAATGATCAGAATAGAAAGAACTGACGGCATGTACATTACGCCTCTGTGGAAATTCTTTGCCTTAATATTCCTGCTGAGGGCAAGGGCGAACAAAAGTCCCAGTCCTGTTTTTGCAGCAGTGGTCACCACAGTAAATAAAAGTGTGTTCAGTATGTACTGCAGATAATCCTGGTCGCCGCTGAATACATCAATAAAATTTTGAAAGCCAACAAAATTCAGCTCCTTTGAATATGCAGACCAGTCTGTAAAAGAATAGCCGATTCCAATGATCCCGGGAATAACGGACAGGGCCGTATAGATAAAAATAGCGCCTGCTGCAAAATACCAGGGATAAATCTTTGATTTGTTCACAAAATCCTCCTCCATTTCTCTTTGTTTCTCTCTGTTTTTCTTTATTTTAGGGTAAAACGCATAATTTTTCCATGCACTCGCCTGTTTTATTTATGTATTTTTTTAACCAGATGTGGTACAATATGAACACTTAATGAATCCAAGTCAAAGACGCAGGATGAATTTAGTGAGAATATATGCCTGGACACTTAACGAGGTCGAGCGATGCGAACACCAAGTTTAGTGACCATGGTGCAATGGCAAAAGATAAAATCGGAGGTGTGTCTTATGTTTGCCAGACATGGAAAAAAGAGTATTCAGACCATTCTGTTTTACCGTTTTTTATCGGTAACCGCAGCGCTGCTGATCATAGTCTCAGCCATTGTCTATCTGATCCAGTACACAAAAATGTACAAAAATATGGAGAATGACATTATCCGCACAAGCTCCAGTATTGGCGATGCCATTGACCTTCAGATCAGCCAGATGGATAATATATGTCTTAATGTGATCAACTCCACCTCCGTAAAAGACACCTTTGCTGAGTGGAGCCAGAACAAAAATGCCTCCGCCTATGAGCGGCGTCAGCAGCAGAATCAGCTGAACAACTCTCTTGTTTCCATACGGGGAATTGACACCTCCATCCGCCAGGTGAATCTTTATTCCATGGAGTCAGGCGGATATGGAGTGGGAAACTATTACGGCAGACTGTCCAAAAGTACAGCCGATCTTCCCTGGTATAAGGGAGCGGTAGAAAAGGACGGCTACCGTTTTTTTCAGGCTGACAGCCATCCTCTTCTCTCCCGGCACTCAGGAACTGAGACTGACAGGTTTTATTTTTCCCTTTACCGTATGTACTTTGACAACTACCATAATCCTGCCGGCTTTGTGGAAGTGTCCAAATACTATGATGAGCTTTTTGAGGAAGCGCTTTCGCCCACCACTTCTTCCAGTATTGATATCACCGTGTATGATGAGGACGGCAGGCAGATTTATCCGGATACTGCCTCTGGCGGTGAAAAACGCTTTGATTATTTCACGGAACTTAACTCCCGTGATCTTTCTTCAGACAGCGCCCGGATATATAATGATCTGAAGCAGCAAAAAGAGTTTGTCACTGTGTGCCCTCTGGACTACAGCGGATTTACTGTAACTGCATCCATTAATAACACAGGCTTTTATACTCCCATCCTTGCCAGCCTCATGTGGATTCCCCTGCTGGCTCTCAGTCTGTTTGTAGTCTGCTATTTTGTGGCAGGATTTTTAAGCCGCAGGCTTGCCCAGCCACTGACAGAAATGCACCAGTTTCTGTCACAGTCTGATTCCGCCGGAAAGTTCCAGCAGATCAGTCTGAAAGATTCCGGAGTCATAGAGATCGACCGGCTGCGCGACTCTCTGAACAGCTCCATCCGCGCCCAGGAGGCTGCAACGGAATCCCTTCTTGTGATGAAGGAATCTGAGATACAGGCCCAGATGCTTGCTTTACAGGCACAGATGAATCCTCATTTTCTCTACAATTCCCTGAATACCATCGGAGCTATGGCCGAAGAGGGAATGACGGAGGAGGTCACCTCCATGTGCCAGGATATCACCTCCATTCTCCGATACATATCTTCAGACAAAGAATCAGTTTCCACAGTGGAGGAGGAACTGGAGCACTGTTCTCTTTATTTAAACTGTATGAAAATGCGCTTTAAGGACAAATTCACTTATGAGTTTGACATTGGCGATGATCTTCTGGATCTGAAGATCCCCAAGCTGTGCATCCAGCTTCTGATTGAAAATTCGGTAAAATTTGTATCAAAAACAGCGCCGCCCTGGCATATCCGCATTGAGGGCTACATTGATGCCGGACAGTGGCTGATCTCCGTAAAGGACAACGGCCCCGGCTTTGACCCGGAGGTAGACAGACATCTCCGATCTCAGATGGATGAAATCCTGAAATACAGCCGGCTTCCCAGCCTGGAGCTGGACGGCATGGGTATTCTCAATATTTTTATCCGCTTTTATCTTCTGTTCGGAAGCTCTTTTTTGTTCCAGTTCGGAAATCTGCCCGAAGGAGGCGCTTTTGTAATTGTAGGAGGACGTTTTCATGAAAAAGATCAAACATTATAACATCATGCTGGTTGAAGACGAAGAACTGCTCCGCCAGTCTCTTGCCAGACACATCGACGCTCTGGACAACGGCTACAAGGTAGTCTGTCAGGCAATGGACGGACAGGAAGCTCTGGATGCCCTGAAGCAGGAGGATATCCATCTCATCATCACAGATATCCGTATGCCTGTTATGGATGGACTGACTCTTGCCCGTAACATCCACCAGCAGTATCCCCATATTCTTACTGTGATCCTGTCCGGCTATGCAGACTTCCAGTACGCTCAGGAGGCTCTGCGCCAGGGTGTATTTGACTATCTCCTGAAGCCTGTGACCCGTGAAAGTCTGGAAAGCACTCTTGGAAAGGCAAGCCTTGCTCTGCAGAAATATTACGAGCTGGAGGAGGACACCTCCATGGCGGGAAAGGATTCCCAGGAAATCGTAGACTACGTAGTTCTTTATATCCGCAATCACTACATGGACGATATTGACTTCTCGGATATTTCTTCCCGTATGGGCTTCAGCTCTGCGTATCTCACAAAGCTGTTCAACAGATACGTGGGAAACACACCGTTAAAGTATCTTACAGACGTACGCATCCACGAAGCCAAGCATCTTTTGTTAAATACCACTCTTCCCATCCGTGAGGTGGGTGAAAAAGTCGGCTACCCGGATCAGTTCCATTTCAGCAAAACCTTCCGCAAGCTTACCGGAATAAATCCTACTGCGTACCGCCAGAAACCGCAGATGGAAGAATAATTTGCAGCAATAAAAATAAGTGCAGGTATCAGAGTTAATTACTCTCTGACAACTACACTTTTTTGGTACTGAAAAGACCTGTTATCGGTTTACAGAACTGATTACAGGTCTTTTTATTCTGCTGATCTTTATGCATTGCTGTTTTTCCTGTACAAAGCTTAAAAAAGTGTACAAATCCTTTATTGATCTGTCTTTGTGGCATACATAATCCCGCTTAATATTTCTTCTACGCTCGAGTATTTCCTTCGAGTATTGCAGATCCTGTTGTGAAAAATTTAATATTTGCTTATTTATATTTTCATTTTAAAAGAACCTTAAAAAGAACGACATAGCTTTCGCTATGCCGCCCTTTATGCTTTAAAATCACTTATAAATTATTTCCAGGCTTCGTCACCGACTGCCTCTGCCTGAGTTGCACGTCTCTCATCAATTGCGTTGAGAACATCTTCTGAAGTCATGTCGCCGATAAACATGGATACGATATCCTGTGTCAGCTCTGTCCACTGAGGATTCAGGTATTTAATAGTATCCTGGAATACAGTTCCCTGCTTCTCAGCAGAATCGATAAACTCTTTTGTTTCATCGCTGTAGGAAGGTGTCTGACCAACCTCGAAAGGAAGGTTCTCAATCTTGTCACAGTTGTCAATCATGTACTGTACACTGTCAGCAGAAGCAATGTACTCAAGGTACTGTTTTGCTTCTTCCTGATGCTCAGAACCGGAATAAATAAATCTGGACGGTCCAACCGGATGTACGTTCAGAATGTCGTTGTCAAGAAGCGGAATCTTGAACATACCAAAGTCTTCCTCTGTGTATGCGCCTTCGGAAGCTGCTGCGATTGCCGGAATCTGACCGGGTTTCTCAAGAGCCATTGCGTACTCGCCTGTTCCAAGATACATAAGAAGATCTGTGTACTCGTCAGACAGGTAGTTGTCGCCGAAATAGCCTTTCTGGGCCATATCGTTCAGCTGGTCAAGTGCCTGTTTCAGTTCAGGAACATCTGCAAATTTGATCTTGTTATTGTTCAGATCATCTACAATATTCGGAACAAGATCCTCATATTTTCCGCCGATCTCAGTGAACCACATGGTCTGATGCCAGCCGTCTGCACATGGCTCATAGATTGGAGTTACCTCATTGTCAAGAAGTGTCTGACATACTTCCTCAAACTCTGCAAATGTAGTGGGAACTTCCAGCTTATTCTCTTCAAAAATCTTCTTGTTGTAAATTACATAATAATCTGTGGAAACGTCGAAATAAGTCATTCCGTAAACCTTGTCGCCTACAGAAGTCTGCTCTTTTGCAAACTCATCATAGGTCTCTACCCATGGCTGATCGGAAAGATCTACTGCGTTTTCTTCTACGTTATACTGGGAAACAATATCAAAGGCTCCAGCCTGTCCGCCAAAGATATCCGGACCCTCACCACTGTTCAGTTTTGTCATCAGCATATTGTAATACTGATCAGCCGGGACAATCTGATAATCAATCTTGATTCCGGTCTCTTCCTCAAATTTTTTGCCAAGCTCCATCTCCGCGTCATACACCCAGTCCTGACTTGCCATTACAGTAATGGTTGTATCGCCCTCCGCATGAACTGTCTCTGCATATACAGTGATAGATCCTGCTGCCATTGCACCACAAAGAAGTGCAGCCACTAATTTTTTCTTCATCGTAAAAACCCTCCTGTTTTCTTGATGGTTTTATCATACCAGCACATTCACCAAAAGAACATGGAAATTGCGCAGCTCTTTTTGTCATTTTTTAACTTATCTGTGATCTCAGATGTCAGAATTTTATTCATACACTGAAATACTGCTTTTCCCCGAAAAATTTATGCCATACAGATTTTACTTTTTCTCATCCCTTGGCGGCTTTCCCACCTGTTTTTTGTACAGACGGTAAAAATTGGAGATATTATGAAATCCACATTCCATGGCGATTTCCGTAACACTTTTGTCCGTATCTCTTAAAAGTTCTCTGGCGTGGCTGATACGAATGCGGGTCACATATTCACTGAAGCTGATACCGGTTACCTTCCTGAAATAAGAGGAAAAATAATTGGAACTCATATAAGCCGCTGCCGCCACTTCATCCAGGGTGATTTTTTCACTGTAATGATGATCTATATAGGAAATCGCCTGCTCCAGACGCTTCATGGCAGACTTTTTTTCCTTCAGCATCTCTCCTGATTTACTTTCATCCTGATAGGTGCGGATCAGCATGGTAAGTATACGAAGGATATTTGCCTTGATCATCAGAGGATATCCCTCTTTCTGCTGCTGCCACTCTGCATAAATCTCCCTGATTCCTTTGCGGATCTCATGACTTACCGGCTCTTCACTTCCGATCCTGTTTTTAAAATTACTTCCCCGCTCTACAAAAGGCTTCAGATATTCAGAGTCAAAAACACTGAGCTTTTCTGCCACAAATTCCGGGGAAAAAATCATTACCAGAAGCTTCATATCTTCTCCCATCAGCTTCCAGCCATGGGCTTCCACATTATTAAAAATAATAATATCCCCCGGTTTCATCATATACTCCTGTCCGTTGACAGAATAATTTCCCTGTCCTTCCTGTACGTAAGTGATCTCAAAATAACTGTGCCAGTGAAAGGTATCCGGTCGGCTGTTTTTATGATTCAGCACCACCTCTGATATCTGAAAGGGAAAATCCTTATCCAGCGCAATATTATCTCTGATAAGCTTCATCTTATAATGTCCTTTCTGCCGCTGTGTAATGGCGTGATTCTTCAGACATTATAACAAATGCCGGTTTTAAGCGCAATTATTGTCAGAAATAATCATAAAACAGACTTTTAAGGGATTATTTATAAACTATTCTGTTTTTTCTGTGTTGACAAATTCTTCAATTTTTTCAAGATACTCCTGGTGTTTTCCATGTACTGCTATGCGAAAATAGTTGTTTCCCTCTATTCCTTTTATCATATAATAATCATTTTCAATTTTGAAAAACGGCTGTCTGAGCATATCCAGATACACAAATCCCCCCAGAGGTTTCAGACTTAAAATAAACTCCCTGTTTATTTTATGATCCAGAAGACAGTCCCAGGCAAACCATCCGGCTTCTGCGCACTTTTCTCTTGATTCTGTTTTTTCCACAATCTTCATTTCCAATTTCTCCTGATCTGTAAACAAAGCTTTTTCTGATAAAACCTTCAAAAAACTCCTGTCAGAGATTCTGCAATTTCTTCTGCCGCCTTTATAAAGCTTCGTATTTCCTCCTCGGTTGTGAACCAGGAAACACTGACCCTTACAGTTCCCCTTGCCCCGGTTCCCATTGCCTGATGGATCAGCGGCGAACAGTGAAGCCCTGCCCTGACTGTTATTCCATAGGTATCCCCAAGAATATAGGCACTGTCCGACGGAGAAAGCCCTGTAAAATTCATGCTCAGCACCGGACCTCTGCATGTCTCCTTATTTCCATAAACCTGAATTCCGGGAATCCTTTCAAGTTCCTCATACAAAATCTCCATCAGATTTCTTTCTTTTTTATGGATTGTCTCCACACCTGTCTCAAGAATAAATCCCACTCCGGCATAAAGGGCTGTGATCCCGGGAAGATTATGGGTTCCCGGCTCATATTCATAATCGTCATTCTCATAAACAAGTTTTGCGCTGTCTGTTCCTGTTCCCCCAAATTTCAACGGGATCAGCCTCAGTCCCGGCCGTATATAAAAGCCTCCTGTTCCCTGAATTCCCATAAGGCTTTTATGTCCTGTAAAAACAAGGGCATCTGCTCCCCATTTCTCTGCATCTATGGGAATACAGCCTGCACTCTGAGAAACATCTGCAATGAAGATCAGTCCGTGTTTTTCTGCAAATCTTCCCACCATATCCATATCCTGAATACACCCGGTCACATTGGAACAGTGATTTACTACAATTGCTCTGGTCCGGGAAGTCACAGAACTTTCCAGTGCTGCCAGTGTGATCCTGCCGTCTTTTTCACAGGGAATCACTTTCATTTCCAGTTTCTGTGCTGACAGAAGATTTCTGACAGGTCGCAGAACACTGTTATGCTCTGTCTGAGTAACCAGAATCTCCCCATCCAGCAGTAATCCTCCCAGCACTGTATTCAGGGCTTCTGTGGCACCTGAAGTAAAATATATCCTGGAATACTCAGAAATACCCAAAAGCCTGCCCAGACGCTCTCTGCAGGCTTCTTCAATATCCTTTTTTCCAATCTGCATTCCTCCCCGAAACTGAGAAGCAGGCACGTCTTCCAGACATGCCTGCACTGCTTCTTTTACACAGGATGGTTTCGGATATGAGGTTGCTGCATTGTTCAGATAGATCAAACCTCTCCCTCCTCCCCGGCTGATTCCCGTCAGCCTTCCAGTATATTAAAATTCATAACTTTTGCGATTTTTTTCAGAATTTTTCTATAGTCGCCAAACACCAGTACCTGATGATGGCCAAAGCCTGCCAGATTATGCATATACTCTCTTGCGTCATCCATTTTAATATAATAATAAGGACTGCAGTAAGTCTCTGCATACTCAGAACGGATGACTTCCCCTACCTTTACGCACATGGTATCGCCTGCCGGATTAAATCGTCCCAGAGTTACATAATCCTCATTATTCTCTGTAAAATCAACCTGAAGCTTGCCACCGAATCCCTGACCGGTAAATGCCCAAAGTTTATATTCCAGAGGTTTGGTTCCGTAACCATTCATGCACAGCGCCGGAACTGCATGATGAATACGAAGCAGTTCATCTGTTTCATGATTGGGATTTCCCATAAATGCAGGCCGGTGAGCTGCATACTGCAGAATCACCATTGCCATCAGTGCATTGAGATCCTCTTCACATCCACTTGGAATCCCTTCATCTTTTAAAATAGAGTGGCACATACACGGGGTAAATTTTCTCTGCTGCGGAATTTCTGTGGTGCAAAGCTCATGGCAGGCCGTAGAAAATGCATTACAGTCATAAATATCCATCATTTTTTTTGCTGCCAGATAATATTTGATATCATTCAGGAACCATTCTGTATTTACCTGGGTATCTGAAGAACCATTGATGATCTTTTCTGCAATTGGTCTTGCTTCTTCGTCTGTGATCTCATCCATGTATTTAAAAATAGATGTAAAAGGAAGCTTCACAACTTCCAGGCCATAACGCTGTCTTAAAATCTCAGGATCACGGATCAGGCTCTGGATCCCAAAAGTCGGCTGAGATCCTGCAGTCAGCACAAGGGCTCTTGTATTCTGAACTGCTTTTCTTACCCAGAGAATATGCGCGATCTCATTCACATCCTGAAGATCCATACAGACATAAGCCTCTATTCCAAGTGAACGGCAATAAGCTGCAAAATCAATTCCCTCATTTCCGTTCTGCCAGATGATCACCGGTTTATTATAACGTTCAAGCTTTGGGATTCTCCAGCCCATGCACAGAAAACAGTCTACTTTGTCAAGATCTTCTCCTATTTTTGCAAAAAGCTCTTTCTCAACAGTGAAAGATTCATTATAGCGAACATCCAGAGGCTCCAGAAATTCAACCTCATCAATGACCTGTTTTAATCCCTCTACAGAACTTTTAAAAACTTCGTCTGCAGCTTTGGCCTCTGCTTCCTCAGTCATATCCTCTCTCCGTCCGGCTCTGCACGGTCCCTCCCAGAAATGTGTGTGAGTAAGGCATCCCACCAGCGGTCTTACAACCAGTTTTGTTTCCATAGCTTTCTGTTTCATTTGTCTGTTTCCTCTCTTTTTATTTTATAAGTTTACGTTTTCCTATTTCTGATAAACCTATTATATAAAGGAAATATAGAATTTTCGTCCTGTATCTTGTGATATCACTGTACTTTTTTCCTGTTTTTGCAGGAAAAAGTCTACCGATCATAAATCTGCCGATCATAATGATCTGATCCATTTATTTCTTCTTTACCAGCCTGACAGCCCCCGTCACCAAAGGATAAAATATTCATCAGAACAAAACCGCAGCCCGGGCCGTGGAACCCTTTTGCTGCGGTTTTTCTGTGTTACAGAATATATTTTATTGGAATTCAAAAGTAAACTTTATTTATCTTCCCAGTGACTCACAGAAAGTGCCTTTGACATCGCTCCAGTTCTTTTCTGCATAATCCAGAAGATATACTGCCTGCTCCATGGACATTTCCGGGAACAGAAGGAAGAGGCTGTGAGAACCGTATTTTTTTACAAGACGGTCTACGTTTCTGATCCAGTCCTCAAACTCTCCGGAATAAACCTTTACCCAGATGGATTTTCCTGCTGCAATGGCTTTGTCATAAATCACATCCCAGTCCGGAAGAGTTCCGTCCGGGCCGGCATCGCCGCTGGTCCACTGCAGAGCATCAATTCCGTCAATTTCCATCAGAGCATCCATGTGCTTGATCGCCTGCGGTCCGTCCAGATGATAGAGAACATGATCCACATTTTCAGACTGTGTTCTCAGTGAAGGCTGGATGTATTTCCGGAAATCCTCCGGTGACATCATGGCTGAGAAATCACACTGCAGCTTCACGGTTCTTCCCGGTCCCCAGATCTGGAACACAGTGTATGCGTTGCCGCCTTCCTCATCTTTGATGGCATCGTAGAAACAGTCATAATAATCATAGTAAACATCAGTTACTTCCTGTATACGCTCGCCTACCTTTTCCGGCTCATCCAGAAGGTCGAACAAGGTTTCCTGGGCTCCGCGAAGGGATGCCAGAACATCAATATTCTCCATCAGGTCAGGCATATCTACATAAAAATCATTTCCAGCCAGTTCACGGCAGCTTTTCACAAGATCGATATGTTTCTTAAACCATTTATTTTCCGGATCAAACTGAAGCTTCGGAACACCATCCCAGCCGTCCAGACACTTGTTAAACCATACGGTGTCTTCTTTAAAGCCGATCTCGGATCCAAGGTAGGCTGCCAGAGATCCCGGTCCAAAGTCAACATTCAGGTTCGGGAAGCTCTCGCCAAGGAATGCGTGAGTGTCACAGAAGAAACGATAACGGTCTACGATTCTCTGAGGATCCTGATATTTATCCTCCATATCCTTCCACATCAGCTCATCCGGCATATTGTAGTATTTGCCCTGGCAGATCTGCCCCAGATATCCGCCGTCTACAGGAGTTCCGTCAGAATACTGTTCAATCTCCGGTCTTCTTGCGATCACGCACATCAGCGGACGGCCTGTGTTCTTGTGAGCCCAGTAATTACGGAATTTCTCTTTTGTTTCTTCCCAGTTCAGCTTATAGCCTTCTCCCGGACCGGGAAGACGTACTTTGCTGATATCTACTTTTGTTTTGTCAAAATTCACCTGAACTGCAGCTTCTTTTACAGGCGCAGCTTTCTCTTTTGATGCTACTTCTGTTTTTTCTGCCGCTCTTTTTTCTTCAAAAGCTTTCAGTTCTTCCTCAGTAAGGTCAAATTCTCCGGCTGCGGCCTTTGCACAGAAACCGGAATCCGCATATTTTTTTGCCTGCTCTGCTGCAGATGCCGCATCCTCGGTATATGCGTCTGCGCCGATCTCATCAGCAAACTCCTGAGTGATCGGAGCTCCTCCTACCATAATTTTAATTCTTGGACGGAAAGGCTGCTCCAGAAGAGCTGCAACTGTGTCGCGCAGAGACGGCATGGTTGTAGTAAGAAGCGCGGATAGGGCAACGATCGTTGCATCCTTATGTTCATTTACTGTATCAATAAAGGTCTGGATGGGAACGTCCACGCCAAGATCAAGAACCTCAAATCCGGCGCTCTCAAACATCATGCCCACCAGATTTTTTCCGATATCGTGAAGGTCGCCTGCCACAGTACCGAGAATGATCTTTCCTGCGCTTCCCGCCTCTCCTGTTGCAAGATACGGCTTCAGCACCTCAACACCGGCCTTCATAGCGCGGGCTGCAGCCAGCATCTGCGGAACAAAGATGATCTCTTTTTTGAAGTTCTCACCTACCACAGCCATAGCTCCGATCATACCGTCATTGAGAATTGCTGTAGGATCGCAGCCTGCGTCAATGGCATCCTGCACACATTTTCCGATTTCTTTGTTTTTACCGTCCTGAGTTGCCTTAAAGACTGCCAGCATCTTCTCGTCTGCCGGTGTCTGCGGTGCCGCTTCTGCTTCTGACTCCTGAGGTCTGTCCTGGAATTTCCCGATATAATTCAGGCAGTATTCATCTCTTTCCAGAAGAGCGTCTGTGGCATAGATCATTCCGATCATATTTTTGTTGGTTGGATCTACGATAGCGCTATCCATACCTGCATTCATGGCAAGAACCATAAATGCCTGATTGATATTTTTTCTTACAGGCAGACCAAATGAAATGTTGGAAAGACCGCTGGTAATATGGATTTCCGGATATTCCGCCTTAATCTGACGGCAGCAGTCTGCAAATACAGTAAGTGCAGTCTCATCTGTTGACAAAGTTACTACCAACGGGTCAATATGTAATCTTGACGGAGCAATTCCGTACTCTTTTGCCTTTTCCATGATTCCATGGAAAACCTTCATCCTGCGTTCTACAGAATCCGGGATTCCGTCATTGTCGCAGAGAAGAGCAACACATTCCCAGTCTGTATCCGCAATGACCGGGAAAATCCTGTCAATTTTGTCTCCTTCCAGGGAAACAGAGTTTACCAGTCCCGGTCTTTTACAGAACGGGATCGCTGCTACGCAGGATTTTGCACTTGGACTGTCTACACAAATCGGCGTATCTGTTACCTCCTGTACAAGATCAATCATCCATTTTAAAGTTTCTACTTCCACGTCCTCCTCAACAGAAGCACACACGTCCAGAAATGTGGCGCCCGCTTCTGCCTGTTTTCTGGCTCTCTCTTTGATAAGTTCCGCATCCTTATCTGCAATGGCCTTAGCAACTGACGGAATGGAACCGTTCAGTTTTTCTCCAATGATTATCATGGCATACCCTCCTGTATGTTATTACTGAGTTTATTTTACCCCAGGAGAGCTTGTATTTTCTTCTGCTATTTTTCTATTTATGTGTACTATTTTAATTTTCTCAGTTACATATTACAGGCATTTAAAAGAAATCCCTCTGCACTGCTGAAATTTTCAAGCTTTGTAACCAGAATATGACATATTTTTCTGACTGCAAATGATACAATACAGTTGCTGCCGAACCTCCAGCAGAAAGGAGGTGAATGCTGATGTCAGAACTTATCATGACGTTTTTTGTTTCTGTCGCAGCAGGTGTAGTTAGCTACTACATCTGCAAATGGCTGGACAAAAACAACAGGCAGTAACAGCCTGAAGGTCTAAGCCACCTTACATAAAAGGAATAGAAAACCCCGGAAGTGTAGCAGACTTCCGGGGTTTTCGTTTTCGCTAATGTCAGAATCATAACGTTTTTAGCTACTATCAGTATATGCTCCTCCTGCCTGAAAGTCAACAAAATCTCATCGACACCATTCGACAACAGTAACCCTCTGACAATATTTTATTCATTTTCATCTGCTGATGATGATACAAAACCATTTTCTGACTCTTCAGATTTTACTGCATCAAGATAAATCTCCATCATAGCCTCCTGATAGGCAGCTCTTTTCTTCTTTTTCATGCACTCCCGGATTTCCAGAAGCTCGTCTATATATACCTGTTCCAGCTTTTTAAGCCGTCTGGGATTCAGTTCCACTTCGGACAGAAACTGCAGATACCATTTTTTATCATATTTCCAGAGATGAATACTTTCACCATATCGTTCTTTCAGCCTCTGAGCAATCAGGATACCTTCCGGGTCAAAATCCCCTGCATAAAAGAATCTGTGACTGCCCTTCAGGCTGTCCAGCAGAAGCAGAGCGGCAAGCCTTGGCTGTCCATTGATACACACAGCCGCACATTCCGGATATCGGGCTGTCAGAACAGAAAATACTGCCGGATTTTCTACTACATAAACCTGTTTCCGCTGCGCCCTGATAACCTCAATACTGCCCATGGTGTGCAGCGTCAGACGCATGGGTTCCTTCTCAAGAAAAAATCCTTCTATTCCCCTGTGAAGACTTCCATCTCTTTTCCAGCCCCGGATACCATAAGCCAGAACCTCATTAGACAAATCGTCTCTCAAAAGCCCGCACTGATAAAAAAGGCGGTTCTTTTCCTCTGCACCTGTCATTTTCTCTGAGTCTGTGTCCGACAACTGCCATGAAAAAAATGCAGTCAGTAATTTTTCGGCAGCAGTACCTGCGTCAAAATAATGAGGATTGCCTGTGACCTTTGCAGAAAATACAGGAAGCAGTTCTCTGCAGCCGTTTCCTTCTCTAAACATTTCTGTAAGTCTCTGAACTGCAGCCATAAAATTCTCCAGCACACTGCGAAATGTCTCCGGATCACCTCCATACTGCTGAATCAGAATTTCATAACCTGGAAGGTGATTTGCCAGAACCAGCTTCAGCCATACAGAAGCCGTATTTCCCTGAGATTTTTTTATAATATCATTGAAATAAAAAGCTCTTTTTTCCAGTTCCTTCTGTTTTTCTTCTTTTTTTATTACCAATGGCTGTTCAAAATATGCTTTCAGCAGCTCTTCTCCCGAAATTCCTGCAAAACGGCTGTTCTGAAGCCTTTTTTCAAACACCTGCGCAGAAATTGTCACAGTCCTGCTTTCTGTATAATCCTTTTGAAAAAAGCCACTGAGCTGAGCCTTCTCCTCCTGATCCAATCCGGTCAGCGTTATCTTACCGCCCAGATATCCCAGTCCGGCATATTTCTCTCGCCATTTTGAGAAAAACTTTTTATAAACCGGACGCTCACGAAAATATTCCAGACATTCCTTCAGGTTTTTATTTTTCTCTCCTTCTGTCATTTCCTATGACCTCTGTTCCGTACTTCCTGTTGTCATGATCTTTTTCTTTCCATTCCAGATATAGCGGATCACAGAAACAAACTTTGCATTTTCCGGTCGGATCAGCTGATAAATTGCCAGTCCCGGAACCGTATCATAATCGCCCCACAAAATCTGAGAATTGATCATAAAATTAAATTCAAATTCCACCATCAGACGGAACATATCCCGGATATTGGTTTCATCTACACCGGCAAAAGCCTCGTCAAGAGAAATCAGCCTTGGCGCATCCTCGTTGGCTCCTGCATATTTTGCCACCACTGCTGAAAATAAAGGAACATACATGGACATGGCTTTTTCTCCTCCGCTGAAGGTAAAAAATACTCTGTCTGTCAGCTCCCGCTTCTTCTCTCCTGTTTTCTGGCACTCCAATTGAAATTCAAACCACTTTCTGTAGTCCAGTACCTCCCGCATAGTTGCATGGAAGGACTGAACTGCGCCGGTTTCTCCTGAAATTTTACGGGCTTCCTCAATTTTTGACCGAAAATGACGGGAAAGGCTCTCAACCTCTTCCTCCCTCATAATCTCCGCATCCTTCTGAAGCAGCTCCACCAGAGATCTGGTATCCAGCTGATCTTCTCTTTGAGCCTGCTTATTCTTCCAGCGAAGACTTAATTTCAATCCGCTTGAGGTCTGCATGGATTCCATAAGTGTATTCATTTTTTCTATCCAGCGCCTGCTTGCCTGGATCTTTATCCTGATTTTTTTACTGATCGTGTTTGCAAGTATATCCTCAAACAGCTCCCGGTCTCTTTCATTTAAAAGAGCAGACAATGATTCCGCATCTTCTGTCAATTTCCGGATCAGTTCCTTAAAAGTCACTGATATTCCCCGATATTTTGCCGAAATATCAATTCGCTTTACACTTTTTTCATAAAACAGACTGTCCTCATCCAGATCACCAAACAGAGACAACAGAGTAATCTGATAATCCAGAAGATATCCCCGGTTCTGATGATAAATCTCCTGAAGATTTCCAAACAGGTCGCTCTGTTTCTTATTTCCAAAGCCTCCTGCAAACATCCTGCACACCTTCCGCGCCTGATCATCCATATCCTCTGTAATTACAAAATTTTTTTCCACATACCCTAAATTATATTCTTTCTGGAAAATATACTGATACTTTTCCTGTTTTTTCAGAAATTCCTGTTTCTTTATACCGTTTTCCTTGATTTTTTCTTCAAGCGTCTGGATTTCACCTTCCAGGGCTTCCTGTTCCCTTACACTGTTTTCCCGTTCTTTCGGAAGCTGCAAGAGACGCTTCATGCAGAAATCCAGGCGTTCCTGTATCTGCTCATAATCCGTAAGCTCCAGCTGTTTTCTCACAGAATCCAAAAGCCCCTCCAATTCCCGTATTTTCTGCTGAATCCGAATTCTTTCATACCGTATTTCGTCCAGATCCTGTTCCAGCTCCTCCAGATACGCTTCCTGACTTTCCACAAATCGGAGACCATTCTGATAATTTCCCCATAAAACCTGGAGACTAGCCAAAAGCTCCTTATAATTTCTCAGCCCATCCAGCGTCTGTACAAACAGCTCCAGACGAGGCGTTAAATATGCTTTTGAACAAAGCTCCCTGACCTTAATCCGAATCTGATCCAGATTTTTTCTTTCTTTTTCCGTAATGATCTGCTGTTCTCCCAGCTGTCTTACCGAAATTTCCAACTTATATTCACACTCTGCCAGGGCCTTTGCCGCTGTTTTCAGATCATCCTCTTTTGGAAACTCCAACCATTCTCTCTGAAGCCTGTTCCTTCTTTCTTCATTTTGCACTATAGCTTCTTCCAGCATCCGGATTTCTTTTTCTTCCTGTTCACAAAGGACTGTCAGCTCTTCTATCTTACTTTTCCTGTATTCTTCCCGTGCACGGGCACCAATAAAACGCGCTTTATACTCCTTTGTAACCGTACCCTCCAGCACTCCAATCCGGTAATTTCCCTCTCTGTCAATCCAGGAATGACCGCTCTGCTCCTCCCGGCTTCCAAATCCTATTGCTGAAAGAATATTGGAGATGCTATGATATAAAAGAATATCCTGCTCTCCATTATCCACGTCCAGGACCTGAGTCAGATTCTCTTTCACATGGGAAACGTCACTGAAAATATATTTGTCGCAGACGCCTGGGTCCAGAGAATACACCTGTTCCCGATATTCCTCTGAGATAATCAGGGCATCCAGAACTCCCATATTCATAAGAGCCTCTTCTATGCGGTCTGCCTGTTCTCTAGTTAATCCTGTGTCAAACTCTATGATTTTATAAAACTGCTGATAGGGTATTCCCTGTTCCTTCAGTCTTCTTCGATTTTGTCTTACACATTCTGGCTGCTCCGGTTCCGGATCTTTTTTATTATTCCAGCTTTCAAGTTCTGCATTTAATTCTTCGAAGGATTCCTGTGCTTTGCCATGAGCCTGTTCCAGTTGCAGCTTTTCCCGGTTCAATTCACTTTCCTTACTGAACAGAATGCCTTTTACAGAATCACGGATTTCCAGAAAGTCCTCCCCTAATTCATACTCCTGAATTTTTCGGGTCATTTCCCTCAGTGCATCCGGTTCTGGTTTTAACTCCTGATTTTCGTGAGCCCAGATATAAATTTTTTCTGTCAGCTCTGCCTTTGTCTCCTGAAACAGTTTTTCATACTGCTGGACTGATCTTTCCGCCTGATCCCGCTGCTGCTGACAGACATCCAGCTCTTTCAGGTATCTGTCATATCGATCCTGACAGTTTTTTTCCTCCGTAAGCCCCTCTTTTCCTTCTTCCACCTTGTCTGTATATTTTTTTAATAAAGCATTGTGAGATGAAAACGAATAAGAAGGATTCCTGTCTTCCAGAAGTTCTTTCCTTAAAAAAGAAAACTCATCAAAGGGGATATCTTCCATTTCCTCTTCCATTTCATCCAGACAGCCTTCCATGTCAGCCCAGATAGTTTCATTTCTCTCATTTTCCTGTCTGAGCCTTTCCTTTGCATCCAGATGTTTTTCTTTTTTCTCCTGTTCCTGAGCCTCTTTTTTTCTCTCTTCCTTCCGCTTTTCATCCAGATCCTGCGTCAGCTTTATTTCCTGATCTTTCAGCTTTGCCGCATCACTTTCCGCAAGAGAACTGCTTTCTTCTTTTAATACCGTCTCCTCACATGCCAGAGCTTCATAATGCTGCTTCTCCTGAATCAAAAGCTCCTCCCTGTTCATAAGACTCTCTGAGAGCTCCTTTTCTGTTTTTTCACAATCCTCAAGATTTTTCAGAGCCTCCGTCAGCATCATAGCCTTGTCGTACAAGACAATCTGATTGTACTGATCATACACCTTTTCAATCTGTCTGGCAGCATTTATGCTCTCATTCAAAGAATCCAGATTTGTTTTCAGGCTGTCCATGTTTTCAATTGCTTCTGACATAGGGCGCAGATCATCTTCCGACAGAGTCTGCAGAGAACTGCTGAGGATTTCATTGATTACTGTAGGCTTAAAATCCTTTGATAATTTAGGCGTACGAAGCTGGATCAGAAGCTCCAGAAACTCCCTGTACTCCTCCTGAGTCTCAAACCCAAACAGAAGACGGTTCACACAGGCCGCATATTCTCCCTGGGTTTCCATTACCTTTCCGCCGTCGCCAATACGATTTTTCAGTTCTGCCTTTGAGCAGGTAATACGGTTGTCCACATCCTTATACAGAAAAACATCTTTTCCAACCCGTCGGTTGTCTGTAATACAGAAATACCAGGATTCCAGCTTTTTATTCTTTCTGGCGCGGATTCCCAGTCCAAGGGTCATGTATTCCTCGCTTTTCATGCGTTTAAATTCCATATAAAGATAGCCGGTCCGTTCTTCCCGGTCATCACCCTCTTCCAGAAGATAATTTTCCATTTTTCTAGCTCTGGAGCCAAAGGGATCCAGACGTTCCGGTCTCATATTTCCGTCCAAAAGAAGCGGAATAAAGCTCTGCATGGTAACAGATTTTCCTGAACCATTTGCTCCCCTTAGCAGCATACGACCGTCCAGAAAATCAAATTCTTCTTCATCATAATACCAGAAATCAATCAGTCCCACCTTGCTGATCTGCCACTTACTGTTATTCATTCTGTCCTCCCTCTAATACAAAATCTGCCGGATAAACTCCCATGATCTTTCCTGCTGCCTGTCTTATAACAATCTCATCCTGTTTTTCTTCTATAAGCATTAATTCTTTCATATAGTCAGCCATCTCCCGATAGATTTCTCCAAAAGTCATTTCCCGATATGTTTTATTCCAGGCTGCTCCAAATCTCTCTCTGCATTCTTCTGCAAGTCTCTGAAAGGCTTCCCTTGGAATCCTGATCTGCTCATCAAGAGGAACCTGAATTTCTCCTGTCTGAAGCTTTTCCTGCAGAATTCGGTTAAACAGAAGAACAATATCTGACAAGGTATTTTCCTCCGGAAAACATCTGCCAAGATGGCTGTTTTCATTCAGAATCAAAAACGCACTGTTTCTGTGAACCTGAAGCTCGCAGTCAAACAGCTCGGAGAGTTCTCCCTGTATCATATTTCTGTAATTTCTCACATAGGCGAAATCTTCTTCTGAATCTGAATCCTTATACATGCCCATAGACATCAAAAGTCTCCGGTAAACTCTCTGTCTCCGCACAATTCCCCTGTCCTCATTGACGTCGATCCACTCTTCCTTTTCAAAGTCCTCCGGTGAATGGTAGCCCATAATATCCTGAGTGAAATTTTTCATAAAATATCTGGAAGCACCTGTATTTTCATACAGAACCTCTCCTGTATAGTCCCGGGCAAATCCCTCTTCGCTTCCATCGTCTATATTCAGAAGCCCACAGGCAGTACAGTATTTCATCACCTTGATCATATGACGGCGGTACCGATAAACCGTCCAGTCAATCTGCTCCCCTTCATACTGACTCTGTACATACTCTGTAAGCTCAGACAGCACAAACTGTTCTTCTGCTTCCTTCTCCTCCAGAAACATAAGGACAAGGCAAAAAAACACATACTCCACAGGCTCTTTAAAGTCCAAAATCCCCATCCAGTTTTCCGGCACAGCAGGCATTTTTTCCACCTTAATCAAATAGGGATTTACAATCACCTGATACCCCAGCTTTTCTCTCAAAAATTTCTTTTCCTCACCGGAAGCCAGCTTCTCTTTTACCTGATAATAAAGTTCCCGATCTCTCGACTTCAGGATCCATCTCCGGTTCAGCAAAATCTCCAGTACATTCATCTTAGTCCTTCTCTTCCTCAAATATCATGGTATAGGCAGGCATCTGAAAAGTGCCGTCCGTACAATTCAGAGTACAGTATTCCTGCACATCCGCCTGTTCAATGTAATAAATCTGGCCTTCTTCCGTCTTTGCCCTGTGATCCTTCCTTTCCAGTGCTTTTGACAGCCATAAAAGAAAAATATCTCTTACCTGAGGCTCAATTTCCGGAAGAGAGGCAAACTCCAGACAATTATCTTTAATATAGCTTTTCAGCAGTTTTCTTTCCTGCTCCAGTCTTTTTATTTCTGACGCACGCATTTCTTCTTTTTCTTTTGAATGATCACGAATTCCTGTTCTCTTTGCCTTTTCCCGATAGGTACGGATTCTTGGAGTCAGTGTAATCACACCGGGAGCTTCTTCGTATACGCCGCTGTTAATGCTGTCTGTTTCTCTTTGTAAATTCCCTTTTAAATGAAAAGGCTTCTCTATGCCAAATACAACAGCAGCCAGTCTGTGGGCCTGCTGAATATCCCTGCACTCATGAAAAATACGGGCTACTTTTTTGTATTCTTCCCTGCGGTTGGAGCCCTGACTGCTCATCTCACTGATTCGCGCAGCATATCTGGTGATTTTACGGATAATTTCATTTGTGGTATCAAATACCTTCCCAGCCTCAGACTCCGCCCCGTCTTTTCCGGAAAACCATTCCACGATACTCTCCCAGCGACCCTGATTCTTATCAAAAATCATCTGCTCATCTATCTCAACATCCATCCGGGGAATAGAAAGCTCATAGGCCGTAGCTTTTTCCAAAATCTGATGCACAGTTTCTCTGTCCATATTCCGAAGCTTCTGTTCAATTGCAGATACGTTTGCCTGAAGCCCTTTTACAAATGACCGCAGATACTCGATCAGCCTGTCCTTAAACAGAAGAAATTCCCTGGTCTTCATCATTTCCTCTGCTTTAACACTGTTCAGTTCACGCATATAGTCCTGATAATTCTGATTCAGACGGATAAAATCATTATTCAGATCATTCCACCATCCATAAAGCTTTTCCTCATTCCGGGAAGCCATTTCTTCCATTTTCTCAAGACTGATCCGCAGTCTCTCCAACAGAGTTGGTTCCAGAGAAGAACCTTCAATAAACAGGTTTTCCACCCGTATTACCATTCGTTCTACTTCTACTGCTGTCTCTGAAAGCTGATAACGAAATTTTTTATTTTTGAACTCCTCAATACTGCTGACCTTTCTGGTATCCTGAATTGTTACCAGGTTTCCCCATGATGCCAAAGCCGCCAGATCCTGCTGACACTGTATCATTGTATATTCTGCAAAAGAAGGATCCTCTTTCAGCTCTTCGAATACCTCCTCCTGATACAGCCAGTATTTCAGTTTTTCGTATTTTAAATAAAAAAGCCGGATGACCGGGCGATATCTTTCTGTGTTTTCTACATTCAGATATTTTGCCTCCATCATCGGCTTTCTCATTTTTTCCTGAATTTTCATTATATTTTCCTCGGGTGTGTCATTTCAATTTTCCCACTTTTGTTACCTTTTTATGATAGCATACAGACAACAGAGGTTCAAGAATTTTTCTAAAATCCTTTTTCATATAATCTCAGTTTGGATACTGCTAAAAACCAGCGCTTCCTTGACAATTCCTGTTGCTTTTCAGTATAATTTAGTGTAGTAAACTACAAGAGAATTAAACTAATAAACAAGCGAGGTTTTACATATGAGCGCCACTTCCTCAAAAACACTTCTCACAGAAGGACCTATCTGGAAAAGGATGACTGCTTTTGCCATTCCTATTTTTCTGGGCAATCTTTTTCAGCAGCTTTACAATACTGCTGATTCTCTGATCGTAGGAAATTTTCTGGGCAGCAATGCCCTGGCCGCTGTCAGTTCCTCCGGAAGTCTTATTTTTCTTCTGGTAGGATTTTTTAATGGAATCGCCATTGGAGCCGGAGTAGTAATTGCCCGTTACTTTGGGGCAAGACAGACAAAGGATCTGCAGAAAGCCATCCACACCACCATAGGCTTTGGGCTGATCTCAGGGGTTCTCCTGACGATTCTGGGTATTCTTCTTGCGCCAAAAATCCTGGTTCTGATGAAGACTCCCACAGACGTACTCCCCAATTCCATCCGGTATTTCCGTATCTATTTCCTGGGTTCTGTGGCTTTTGTCCTCTATAATAATTTTGTGGGTATCCTGCAGTCTGTAGGCGACAGCAAACATCCTCTGTATTATCTGATATTTTCCTCACTGGTAAATATCTGCCTGGATCTTTTATTTGTAGGTGTTTTACACATGGGTGTAGGATCTGCCGCAGCTGCCACGATCATTTCCCAGTTTGTCAGTGCCTTCCTCTGCCTGAACCGCCTGACAAGGAAAAGTCCGGAGGAATACCAGGTATCTCTTGGTAAAATCCAGCTGGATCCCGCCATGCTCCGCCAAATCATTTCCAACGGACTTCCGGCAGGCATTCAGAATTCCATTATTTCTCTGGCAAATGTGGTTGTCCAGTCTAATATCAACAGCTTTGGCAAACTGGCAGTAGCCGGATGCGGCTCCTATTCCAAGGTAGAAGGGTTTGGTTTTCTTCCGATCACCTGCTTTTCTATGTCTCTGACTACCTTTATCAGCCAGAATCTTGGGGCCAAAAAGTATGACAGAGCAAAAAAAGGCGCCCGCTTCGGTATTATCTGCAGTCTTATTATGGCAGAGTGCATAGGAATCATCATTTATTTTGCCTCCCCTGTGCTGATTGCAGCCTTTAACAGTGATCCGGATGTGGTAGCCTTTGGAGTACAGCAGGCTCGTACAGTGACTCTGTTCTATTTCCTGCTGGCATTTTCTCATTGTCTGGCAGGCCTTCTCCGGGGAGCCGGAAAATCCATCATCCCCATGTTTGTCATGATGATCTGCTGGTGTATCATCCGGGTAAGCTATATTACCATTATCGTAAAGCTGATCCCCTCTATCCAGGTAATCTTCTGGGCTTATCCTCTGACCTGGACACTAAGCTCCATTGTATTTCTGATTTTTTATCTGAAATCAGACTGGCTGCATTTTAATTCCCGTGGGTAAAAAGCAGCTGCCGCACGAATATTTCGTACAGCAGCTGCTTTTTCAAACCATTCTTCTGCGACACGCACGTTTCTTAAAGTAACTGCTGCCTGTCCCAAGTACACATAAAAGAACTATATATATCCCCATTGCAGCGGTGACCATCTGTTTCTCCGGCATCCGAAGCAGCATTTCCGGAAGAAGCAGGGACCAGATATTTGCACCCATATGAAGCAGAACACTTGCCCACAGGCTTCCTGTGATCTCCAGGAAATACGCAAATACAAATCCCAGGATTCCTGCATAAACAGCCTGGGTAAGATTCATGTGATAAACACCAAAAAATACTCCTGATATCACTGCCGCCGTTGCCACCCTGGTATAATCTCTCAGCCTCAGGTAGATCAGCCAGCGAAAAACAATCTCCTCTGCAAGCGGCGCGATCACTCCCATCCAGAAGATGAGCATAAACAAGCTTTTTCCATTTGTGATCTGTGCCATATTTTCCTGATATTCCTGTACATTCAGAACATTTTGCAGCAAAGCCACCAGCATATTGGCAAATGTGGCAAGTGACGCTCCCAGCAGAAGTAAAAGGATTCCTTCTCCAGGCTTCAGCTTCTTTCCCGGCTGCTCCGGAATCACTCCCCTGGCAATTCTTGCACCTTTATCCTTCTGATAAAACCAGATACAGGGAACCATTGTCAGAAGCGCGGTAATTCCTGTCATCAAAATAGTCTGAGACTGATAAAATTCCAGTCCGTATCCCATTCTGTAACAAATTACTGCCAGAGCTGCATACCCTACGATCTGACTGATAAGAAAATGGATTCCGCAGGGGTAGAGTACCCTCCACACTTTTTTTAAAATACTCTGTTTATGCAGAGGGGTCAGCAGAAAAAATCAACAATTCCCTGTACGGAATCTACAATTTTTAAGGGCTGAGCCTGTTTCAGCTCCTGCTCCGTACCGTATCCATAGGCCACTGCAACACATTCAATCCCGGCCTTTCTGGCTCCGAACACATCATGCTCCTTGTCCCCTACCATGATAACTTCATCCCGATGCTCCTGCATATTCAGACGGTTAAGAACTTCCTCGATCACCTCTGCCTTGCCAGTTCTTTTTCCGCTCATTTCACTTCCCACAATCTCGCTGAAATATCCGGTCAGTCCGAAATGATCCAGGATTTTTTTTACAAAATACTCCGGCTTAGAGGAAGCGACTGCAAGAATATATCCTTTTCCACACAATGTATCCAACATTTCCTCCACTCCAGGATAAGGCTGATTTTCGAAAATTCCAACTGTAGAATATCGCTCTCTGTAATATTCTACTGCTTTTATTCCGGTTTCCTCATCCAGTCCGGCATACTCCATAAACTGCTGCAAAAGAGGCGGCCCTACAAACACCTCCAGCTTTTTCAGATCATCCTCAGGTTTTCCCAGTTTCTCCAGTGCATACTGTACAGATTTTGTGATTCCTTCCCCGGATTCTGTCAGCGTGCCATCCAGATCAAATAAAATTACTTTATACATATGCGCCTCCGATTTTCAGAATTTTTATTTACTGCTATAAATGAGCAAATATCGAATTTTGCATAATAGAATCCGTAATATACGCACATAAAAGAAAGATTAAGCTCTATATATGCATCTTATAAAGATAAATTCATGATGATTTTGCGCACTTTTTCAAATTTACTCATTTATAGTTTACTGATTATCGGATAGTATATCATGATTTTCCCGGAACGTCCACGTAAATTCCGGCTTCCATTCCGTTATAAGAAAGAAACGCCAGCTCTGTCTGAAATACCTTTTCTGATGCCTTCTGTTCCTCTGGAATCTCCGGATAAATCCTGTTTTCCTCCTGAATCCATGCTGTTTCCTTTCCATTTACTCTCAATGACAAAATCTGAACGTTCCCGTTCCGTTTTATATTCAGAACCGGCTCTGACGTCGTTTTTATTGTGCCTTTCCAGTAAAGAACTTCCGGTACCGCATGCAGCTGATTCCGGAAACTTTCCGGTTCCTTATCTCTGTCATCTTTTTCTGTTTTCTCTGCCTGATATAAATCTGCCCCCATGTCTGACGCAATATCAGCGGAAGCGGTTGGAGAAACTGTTTCCACTGGCTGCTGCGTCCTGCAAGGCGGCATGTTCTGGAAACCTTCTGTTCCTGTCCGGTCCGACTCCCCTGTCTTGGACAGATTTTCCTGCAGCTCTTCCGCTTCACTCTGATTCCTTATTTCCTCCAAATATTCCGTATCTGTTTCTTCCATATTTTCCATGCTGTTTTCCCAGGCAGACACGCCCCCGCTTTCGGGCACAGTTTCCGGCTCTTCATAAATCTCCCCCTGCCAGCTTTCTTCTCCTGACCCAAACATATCCTCATATCCATTTTCCTCAGACTGCTGTTGTTCCCCAAAATCCTGGTCCCCGTCTCCCACTTCCCAGTCAGAGGGAATACCTGTGCTTTCTCCCGGAAGCGTCTCCACATGAAACCCTCCAAGATCCTGAGCAGCGCTTGTCTGTCTAATTGCTGTTACAAGTACAAGAACTGAGATTACTGACAGAAACTTTCTGTTTCCCGAGAAATCAGCCAGATATTTTTCCCCGACATGTTCTTTTTTCCTTAGGATATGTCTTTTTCTCTTTAGCGTATATTTATTCTTCATTCTATTTGAGATCATATTTCGTTTCCTCTCCTTTTAATACGGATAATTGTTTCAGATATTCTTTCCAGTGTTCTACGTCTTTTGCGTAATCAGAATCACTTTTTAAATCTTTTCTGTTTTTCATCAGCTTATATAATTCCACGCTTTCTGTTTCCCTTCCCTGCCTGATCAGAAATAACCCGTACAGAGAGTATTCTTTATTTCCTGCCTTTTCCCGGAGCATCTGTCTGTAATACCCTTCTGCCTTTGCCATATTTCCTTCCAGTTCACTGTTCTGAGCAAGAAGTGTAAGCACTTGCTGCTGTTGCTCCAAAGCATCATAAATCCTCAGAAATCTCTGCCCGGATTTTTCTATCTGACCTGTGATTATTTTTCTGATACCATTCCCGCCTGACCGAAAATCCATGGAATAATACCAGGCAGTAACCGGAGATATAGCAGTTTCCAATTCCTGCATTTCCAGTCTTTGCATTGTTTCTGTTGTCAGCGTCCCCATTATGACTGCAGTACAAAGAAAGCAACACAGTCCGACAGCCGCTCCCTTCCATACTTTCCAGGACAGAGGTTTTATTTTCTGCAATGCATTTTCTGCTTCCTCTGCTGATCTCCAGCGTTTTTCCGGCTGACTGAAGCAGCATTTTCTGATAAAAAATCCAAGCCCCGGAAACTGAAAAAAATATTGAAGCCTGCGCTTCTGGCACAGCTCATCTACAGTTTTTCCCAAAGCATAAAAGTCACTGGCAGGAACAATCCTCCCCTGATACTGCTCCGGAGCCGCATACCCCTCTGTTCCCAGACAATAAAAGCTCTGTCTTTCATATCCCAAAACTGCGCTTCCAAAGTCAACCAGATAAAGCCTTCCTGATTCCGTCAGCATCAGATTGTCCGGCTTCAAATCTCCGTAATAAACCGCCGGCTTTCTGGAATGCAGATATTTCAGAATTTGCAGCACCGTACCTGCAATGGACAGAATCTCCTCTCCGGAAAATATTCTTCCCTCGTTCAGATACTGTCCCAGAGATTTTCCCCTGATATACTCCATTACAAGATAACAATGATCATTCTGTTCTGTATAATCAATCATCTTCGGAAGAGAAGGATGCTCCAAAAGCCGAAAAAGCCCTGCCTCACGTTTTTTCTCAGCAGGAAGTTCCTTTACCGCCCGGTATATGCCAAGCTCCAGATCTCTTGCAAGATAAAGATCCCCCTCTCCACCCCTGCCGATCCTTTCCATAATACAATAACGCCCTTTTAAAATAATTCCGGTTAATTCGATACGATCTCCTCCTCTTTCCATGCGCACAAATTACATGTCTGATCTTTTCATATATCTTAATGAACAACTTTGAAAAAGTGCACAAAAATACTCACGAATCTGTCTTTATAACATACACATATACAGCCTGATCTTTCTTTTATGTCCGTATATTACGGATTCTATTGTGTAGAATTTGATATTTACTCATTTATAAAAAATAAAATGGGAACTTACCGGATGAACTCCGGAAAAAGAAATGTTGATGTTTGTATTATAGCACAAATTGTTCTTTTCAATTCTTAAATTTCTATAAAACATACACCAAAACTCCAGTCAGTGAAATGTTATCACTGACCGGAGAAATGATTGTACCTGATTTTTTACAGAAACAGCCGGACATCAGCAGGATTCATTCCCCGCCTTATAGTATTCCGGAATTTTTTACTTTTCTTGATCAGACAGATATTTCCCTTTCAATATCCATTAAATAAATTCTTGCATTCAGATGATGGGGATCAAGTTTTAAGGTATCTTTGAAATACTGAGCTGCCTTTTCCATATTTTTCAGCCCCAGATTTCCAAGCCCCATAAGGTAATAGCAGTGAGCCTGATTCTTTCTGGTAAGATCCTCCTCAAAAATCTGAAGATCCGGATAGGATACTGCAAAGTAATCCATTTTTACTTCATCATAAATATGAGCCTCTCCATAACTGATCAGCTTCTGGAACCTTGATTTTGAGGGTGTGCTTTTTTTCAGTTTTTCCAGAGCCATTCCCTGATACATGATCATATCTGCAGGCTGGTCATAGTAGAACATCATTCCCGCAGGTTCATCTGTTCCTGTTGTTGCTTTTTCCAGAAGTTCCTCTGCGCATGCCTCCTTACCAAGAGCCGCCTTTGCCACAGCCAGATAATAATTGATATGGTTGTCCTTTGTTCCCTCAAGCTTTCCTTCTCCCAGATTCTCCGGATAAACAAGGGCTTTTTCCAAAAGCTCTTCTGCTTCCTCGTAATTTTTCTCTGCAAGGGCTCTTTTCGCCATTCCTACAAGAGCTGTCGTATACTGAGTGGTTGCTTTTCCTTCTCCGCCTTCCCACGGATGGAATTTTCTTCCCATAAGCAGTTCATATGCTTTTTCATGCTCACCCACAAAGTTTTTCATGGTAATATATTCAATAAATACATCGTCCCGTTTCACAAACGCATCTGCATGCTTCTCATAAAAAGCAATTCTGTCCTCTGTTGACATGCCCAGTTTTTTGTATAACTGGTCCAGTTCAAGAAACACTCTGGCATCTGAGGTATCAAGGGCAAAGGCTTTTTCCAGTACCTCGCGGGCCTTCTCCGGTTCATTTGATTTATTGTAATAAACAAGAGCAAGGTTTCTGAATACAGTCGGATACTGTGGATCCAGTTTGGCTGCCATTTCCCAGTTTTCCTTTGCTTCTTTATACTGGCGTTTGTCATACCAAATGTTTCCAAGATAATAGTAAGCTTTCGGGCATTCAGGCTGATCTTCCACTGCCATTTTAAGAACATTGATGTCTTCCAGGCGGTTGGGGAAGCAGTAAGACGGATCCGCTTTATCTGCAAGACGAAACATTTCCGCAGCCTTTTCCTCTTCTCCCAGTTTTTTCAGCGCTGCCCCGCGATAGTAATAAAGCATAGGCCACTGTACATCGCAGATATTCAGAAGATCCAGCGCCTCCTGCCAGAAGCCGTCTTCCATATAGTCAATGGCTGCCTGAATAAAGTTCTGGTGGAAGTTTCTCATTTTTGCTTTCAGAAGCTGTTTTCTGTTATTCTGTTCTTCCGGCTGTGACAAAAGAATTTCCTCATAGGAAGATACAAAATCAAAGCAGTCTATTTCAAGATTTTCTGCGATCCATTTTTCTGCCTGTTCTGTGCATCCCAGTTTTCGAAGAATTGATGCCTTCAGCCCTCTTGCCTTAATGTTATGACTGTTTTTGACCAGTCCTTTTTCCACAAGTTCCAGCGCAGAAAGATAGTCTTTTTTCATGGATGCAATGGCTGCCAGGAAATAGAATGACATTTCCTGCTGCTCATTTGTCCATGTTGCTTTAAAGAACGCATCATAGGCTTCCTCATATCTTCCCTGATAGAAAAGTGTAAGTCCCAGGTCATAATATGCTTCACTGTTATACGGATTTGGATTTTTCCAGGTCATGCGTTCCAACGCTTTTCGGAAATATGCTTCACTTTCTTTCAGCTGTCCCCGTCTGAACAGAAGCATTCCATAAGCAGTATTCAGACGGATGTCTCCTGCATCCCTTTTCAGTCCCTCCAGATAGTACGGATCCGGAAGATAGGTTGCATGTCTGTACTGTTCAATATGCTGACCTGTCAGATACAGTTCTTCGCAGGTAAGGATCTCTTCCGGAGCCTTTGCCGCCTCAGCAGGTTTCGGAAGCTCCGGTATATTTTCTTCCAGAGGTGTAAATTCTACCAGAACTCTTCCCTGTGCATTTAAAACACGGACAGTCAGTTCTGTTTTATCTTCTGTCTCAACAGAAAGCTCTTTTTCATAAATTCTGACAGGAGAAATATCGGCTGTATCGCAGAAAATTTCTTCTCCCCTTCTTTCCAGTACAATTCGGGCATCTTTTTCTTCTCCTGTTGTATAAACACAGAGAGATACCTTTCCATTTTCAACCTCCATATTGACCATGGCGTCAATGGAAGCATTTTTTACATATCCCACTTTTTTATAAGGCATAAAATACTGTTTGAAGGTCTTTTCCTCAAATGGCTTCAGCCAGGTAAAATCCGGCTGGTTATCTGTGTAAACTCCTGTCATAAGCTCAATGTACGGACCATCCTCATCTGTAAGATTGCGGTCCCATGCTTTTCCAAAATCACCGCAGCCCCAAGTCCACTGTTTTTTTCCAGGGGAAATATGATGATCTGCCACATGAAGAATACCGGCTTCTTTTCCGTAGTCATAGCCTCCCACAAAATCAAACTCTGACTTTTCCGCCATGTAGGAAGTCGGCACCGGGATATTTTTATATCTGGAAATATCTACACCTTCACTGTAGTCATGTTTATAATAAACTCCAGTGGCAATCGGGAATTTCGATACGTCTCTCTTGCCATGATCCATCACTGCATGGACATCCGGCGGAAATACAGACTGTGTATTGTCATTTACCGGAACTGCCGGATTTGCCCACCAAAGGAAAGTCTGAGGCATCGGAGTCCGGTTGTAAAGCTGTCCACGGATTTCAATATAGGCCTTGTCCGGATAAAGCGTAAAGGATGCAATTCCCTTTGTTCCGTACATCTGGTCCACATCATTGACCATAACAGTCCTGCTTCCGTCCTCGTGCTCAGAAACTGCATAATCTACAGGGAGATATGTAGTCGGTCTGTGATGCTGCGGCCAGTTAAACTCAATACCGCCGGAGATCCAGGGTCCGGTGAGTCCCACCAGAGCCGGTTTGATCACATGATTGTAGTATACAAAATCATAATCATTTGTTTTGTCATAGGCTCTTAAAATCCTTCCTCCAAGCTGGGGCAGGATTGTAACACGAATATACTGATTCTCCAGGATCACAGCCTTCCATGCTTTGTCAATCTTTTCGTCCCGGATCTTTTCTGTAACAGGATACGGATAAACTCTTCCTGAACTTCCCTGATAAACACGTTTTTCAGAAAAAATAGGATTTTTTTCTGCTTCTCCTATTTCATATGTTGGAAGAATCAACTCTTCTTCCCAAACCTTTACCTCGTTCATAGTTACCTCCCATACATTTTTATTGCTTTGACTTTATGTTTTTGATATTATAATTATACCAGTCTTTTTCCTGTGAATCATTCATTTAACTTGCTTTAAAGTTTCAAAAAATTGCTCTATAATCTTATAAAATAAAAAGCAGAAAGGTGATCACCATGCGTTCAAAAGAAGCGAAAGTAAAAGAACACTCTCACTATTATCTCTATCAGCCCAGCGCTACGGCTTCCAGGCTTTATCTTTATCCCATAGCTCTTGGATATTTTGAATACGAGACCGGATACTCTCTCTGGCGGAACAGCTACGACAGTTTTCTTCTTATGTATCTGATCAAAGGTTCCTGCCTGATCCAGTATCAGAATGAAGAACTTCGGGTCTCTTCCGGAAATTTTATCCTTCTGGACTGCTATCAGCCTCATGGATATCGTTTTGATGAAGATTCGGATGTCCTCTGGCTTCATTTTGACGGTCCTCTTGCCCGTTCCTACTATGAGCTGCTCTCTGTTCAGGGAATTGTTTTTTCCCCCTCCAATCCGTCTCCGGTTATCCACAATATGGAAAAACTTGTTGACCTTTTCAAAAAAGCAATGCCCATTAAAGAGTATATGGTATCAGACCGCATTACCCAGATTCTCAATGCGCTCCTGAATTCCCGTTCTCAGGCAAAAACCACCTTTTCCCATTCTGAGGTAATTGAAAATTCTCTGATCTACATCAGCAAGCATTTCAGCGAACATCTGACCATGGAGACACTGGCTGCCAATTCCAATATGAGCCTGTTTCATTTTACCCGGATCTTTTCTGCCGAAACCGGCTATACTCCATATCAGTATCTCATTGCAACACGGATCAATTCCGCCAAGTATCTTTTGCGCACACCGGATCTCCCCATAAAGGATATCGCTTTTTCCTCCGGTTTCAGCAGTGAAAGCAGTTTCTGCTCCACCTTTAAAAAGTGGGAGCATATGACTCCCAGCCAGTTCCGTTCCAGTATTTTTTCAGATTCTTCTCTTTAAGCATAAAAAACCGACGGCAAAGACCATAATGAGTCTCAGTCATCGGTTTTTTCTTATCTGGTATAATATTCCTTTACGGCGTCAAAGAATGCCTGAATATTTTCAAGAGGTGCAGCCGGAGGAATATCGCATCCGCTGGAGATCACAAAGTTCGGATACTTTCCGCATCGATTTAAAAGCTCCAGCGTCTCTTTCCTGATTTTTTCCGGCGTGCCGCTGCGAATCGTTCCTGCAGGATCGATGTTGCCGATCACTACACGGTCTTCTGGAATCACTTTCAGAACTTTTTCCACATCAACCGCATTTCCAATACTGTATGCCTGCATATCCAATGCCCGGATACGATCCAGAAGAGGAGAAATATTTCCACAATTGTGATACATAAAAATAAAGTTTTCATCTTCCACTGCTTCCCTTACCTTCTGTACATAGGGAGTAGAAAATTCATCCATCAGCGTGGGAGACAAAAGTCCCGCCGCCGGTTCTGCCATACAGATTCCATTGGCTCCCGCTTCTTTAAATGCCTTTGCATACTGGATTAAAAAAGCAGTTGCTTTTTCCAGTATCATTTCTACCATTTCCGGTTCGTCAAAGCAGAGAAGCATAATTTCTGACATATCCAGAAGTCTTCCCGCAAGAGAATATGGTCCGATGATTCCGGCAAGAACCGGTTTATTCCTGATTCTTTCACATGCTTTGCGGATTCCTTCCACACATTCTCCGGTCCTTCCTGCCCCTACTTCAGGAATCTTCAGTGCTTCCGCTTCCGCTTCATCATGGATCAGGATCCCATGAACTGTAGGTACATCGTCTTCGCTGTAGCATACCGGCGCGCCAAAAGCCTCTGCCTCCACAGACAGATCCATAAGGCTGAATGCCGCACCTGTGTCAAAGCGTTCCGAAACAGCCTGCACACATTGTGCCTGCAGTTCTCCACTTCTTACCAGCTGGTCTACTGTATGTCCAATGATCTGAACACCCGGGAAAGAAAGTATCGGCATGGCCTTCTTTTCTGGTGCATGAATATAGTCATAAGCCCATTGCTTCATATTTCTCTTCATAATAATTGCCCCCATTACCTGGATTTTCTCTTTTATTTACTCTCTACTGCTTTTTTTGCCACCTCTGCTGCTGACGCTGCATCCGGTGTATAATAATCCGCACCGATCTCTTCTGCAAATTCGTTGGTGATCGGCGCTCCCCCAATCATAACAATATACTTGTCACGAAGGTTCTTTTCTTTCAGAAGATCAATGACCTCTTTCATCTGTGACATCGTTGTGGATAAAAGGGCGGACAGTCCGATAATATCCGCATTGACTTCTTCTGCTTTTTCCAGAAATGCCTCTGCGCTGACGTCAACTCCCATATCATAGATTTCAAAACCGGCTCCCTTCAAAAGCATGGCAGTAAGATTCTTTCCGATATCGTGAAGATCTCCCTGTACAGTACCAATCACCACTCGTCCAATCGGCTCATTTCCCGCTTCCACCAGCTTTGGTTCCAGAATACTCAGACCCACATTCATAGCCCGGGCCGCCATCATGACGTCCGGTACAAAAACTTCCTCTCTTTTAAATTTTCCGCCAATGATGCTCATTCCTGACATCAGGCCTTCCTTCAGGATTATTTTGGGATCAATTCCCTCTTCCAGTGCCTGTTCGATCAGAGCCTTTACGTTTTTTCTTTTCCCTTTCTGTAAAAACTCGGATATTTCTTCTAAAATTGACATGCTGCTCCTCCTTTATCTATTACTGTTTAAGACCTGCGATATGTCCGGCATGCTTCTACATAAGCCAGTATGTTTTCAAGAGGCACTTCCGGTTCCAGCATATGTGTAGGCGCTACAAAAAGCCCGCCTTTTTCCCCTGCGATATCCAGGTTTTTCCACACAGCTTCTTTCACTTCTTCCGGTGTGCCTTTCGGCATTACTGTCTGTGTTCCGATGGTTCCATGGAAAGAGATTTTATCTCCGTATTTCTGATAAATTTCCCCAAAATCCATACACTCACTCTGAATCGGATTCAGCACATCTACACCTGCTTCGATAAGATGAGGAATCATAGGCTCTATAAATCCGCAGGAATGATAAAAAATAATGATCTCCGGATTAATCCGCTTTACTTCATCAATGATTTTTTTCAGTCTTGGCTTGATCCACCGGCAGTACAGTTCTTCGCTCATCATGATGGTATGCTGCATTCCGATATCATCGCCCAGAAACAGAACATCCACGCCTGCATTCGCGTAGGCTTTTGCACGTATCAGTGACAGCTCTGTTACCTTATCAAAAAGGAATTCCGCAATCTCATTTTCGTCACCCATATCACAGAACAATTCTTCCATACTTCTCATGTACCAGGCACATTCCCATATCGTCATCTGCATATCGCCCAAAGCCACAAGATCCTGTTCTTTGATTTTTTTCACCTGCTCTGGCTGATGAGATCCGTCTGCATGTGCATAATCCGGGAAGGGATATTCCATAACCTCTTCCAGAGTTTCCATATCTTCCAGCGGATGGCGCATATAAGTCATATGCATGCTGTTGGGTGATTTTTCATGTCCTACTCCCCAGAGATCAATATCCGCTCCTTCCGCCAGCGGTCTTTCATAAAATTTCCTGAATTTCTCCACATCCTGGTCTGCAAGTTTCAGGTCGTCCACTCTGCGCCATGGAAATCCAAAGTATTCCTCATAATCCTCTGCTCCCAGTTTCTCTTTACACAGCTTCTGTAAATGTGGACAAAGTACAAATTCTACAGGTACATGTTCGTAGCCCTGTCTGCGCAGCAGCGACAGAAAATTCTCCCGGTTTGTCATTTCTTTTCCTCCTTGATCTGATTCTTTTTTTCAGGTTCAGAGCTTTGTCCTGGAAAGCCCTTTCGGTTCCTGTTTTTTCCATAAATTTCTGTATTCCATAGGAGCCATATGTTCATGCTTCTGAAATACTCTGCAAAAATACTGCGAACTGCCAAATCCTGTATCCATGGCAATCTCTGTAACCGATTTGGTTGTAAACCACAAAAGTTCCTTTGCCTTTCCAAGCCGCAGGGTACAGATGTATTGCTGACAGCTCATTCCTGTTTCCTGCTGAAAACATTTGCGGATGTAACGGGAACTGATTTCAAATCTTTCAGCGATCTCTTCAATACAGATATCGTTTCTCCAGTTCTCGTTGATGTACTGAATGATTTTATCAATTTTTTCTATTTTTCCTTTTTTCTGAGATCCCCTGTCAGCACAGCCGATTTTTTCGGAAAGTTCAATAAAAAGCTGAAAATACCCCAGCTGCACCAGCATTTCTCTGTTTGCATTATCTTTTTCATATCGCCGGATCCTGCAAAGGCTTTCCATATATTCGCATACATCCTCGCACCCTCGAAGCCGGATATAGGAACTGTCCATATGAAAAAAGCACATTTCCTTTGCCTTCTCAGGAAGATTGACCACCTCAAATTCCAGCTGTGTGATTCTGCAGTTTTCTTTATCCTCCACAATAAACAAATGCTTTACTCCTGCATATACAATGATGCAGTCACCTCGCTTCAGTGGAACAAAAACGCCTTCCACTCCCATGATGCAGGATCCGCTGTTTATATAATTGATCTCAATTTCACAGTGTGTATGGGCTTCGTACCGATAGGCGGCTGGAAACCGGAATACTCCTGCACTTCTGGTACGGATATCAAACGAATCACTGACAACCATTGATAAAATACTTTCTTTTATCCTGTTCATATGTTCCTCCGGATATGTTATTCTCTTTTTTCTATTTTAACATAATTCGGAATTTTTTTTTATTAGTCTGATTCTTTTTCAGTGTATTTCTTTTCCCTGTTATACATTGATTTTAACACCAGAAATATAATATTACTTTCTCTTAACGGTATTTACCGGTTTATTATTTGTACATTTCGGAACACAGTTTTGTCAAAAAGAAAACTGTGCCGGAGATTCCCCCGGCACAGCCTTCTTTATTTCTTATGATCTGCCCTGCGGTCTGTCTCTTTATTCCGCGTAGCTTCCCATTTCTTCTTTGTAGTTTTCCGGTGTTACAACAACTGCGTCAACTGCGGTTTCCATCTCCGGCTCATTGCCTTCGATCATATCAAGAAGAACTTCTACAGAGCCTGCTCCAACCTGATCTGCGGAGAAGTATGCAGATGCTTTCACACAGGTACCGTCTGCACCTTTGTTGTTCCACTCATCTTTTGCCATATAAGCGCCAAGGCCTACTACACATGCATCTGCATCAAGTCCTGCACTCTCCAGCGCACGTGCCGCACCAATACATCCTTCTTCGTTGGCGCCTGTTACCAGCCATGTCTTGATCTGTGGATTTGCTGTGATAACTGCTGCTGCAGCGGTATTTCCTTTATCAGTTGTTCCGTCATAGTCTGCTTTAAATACGTTTGCCTCCGGGAAATCCGGGCACAGCTCTGTAAATTTATCAAGCTCGCCTTCTGCACGAGGAACACAGCTGGAAACCGTATCCATAGTCATAAGAAGAAGTCCTACATCCTCTTTTCCTACAAGTTCATTTTCATTTGCATAGTTTGCCAGCCATTCGCCGTTTGCAGCGCCAATGTTATAAGCGTCGATTCCTACCCATGGAGCAAGCTTATTTCCTTCTGCATCCTGAAGAGCATCATCTGCTGCTACGATCGGGATTCCAGCTTCTTCTGCTTTGTCAATCGCTGCCTGAGACATTGTCTGGTCCGGAATACAGGTTACGATACCGGAAGCCTTGTTTGCAATGGCATTGTCAATCGCTTTCAGGTATTCTTCCGGATTCATCTTTGCATCTACATATACAAATTCTCCGCCTGCTTCTTCGACTGCCTTCTGAGCTGCTGCACCCTCGTCGATAAACCATGTCTGATCGCCGGCTTTATAGATACCATAAACCACCAGTTTATCCTCAGCGCTTACAGTCACTGCACCTCCTGCCAGAACACCTGCTGTCATTGCTGCACATAATGCCACGCTCACCATTTTTCGTTTCATGTTTGTTCCTCCTTGCGTTTTTTCATTTTTATTTCCATCACACAGTTCGTGTGAAAGAGTTCCATTTCTTATTTCACATTCCTCATGCTTGCTTCCAGAAGTTCTTTTTCTCTTCTCTGCTTACGGATATAGTCGGATGTAAGAGCGAACAGAAGAAGGGCTCCTCTTGCCACATACTGCCAGAAAGTAGGCACGTTTACCATAATAAGTCCTGTGTTGAACGCCTGGATCAGAATTACTCCGAGTACTGTACCAAACATACTTCCCACGCCGCCGGCAAATGAAACACCGCCAAGAATAACTGCAGTAATAGCGTCAAACTCCAGGTTGATATTGGCTGCCGGCTGACCTGAATTCATACGGGCTGCAAAAATAATGCCGCCTAAAGAGGTCAGAACACCAATCAATATAAAGCACAGTGTAATGATTCTCTGTGGGTTCAGTCCGGCAAGACGTGCGGCTTCTGAACTGCCGCCAATGGCATATACGCTTCTTCCGAATTTTGTTCTTGCAAGAATAAATCCAAAAATCACAAATGCCAGAATCATCAGCCACACAGTAAGAGGAAGTCCCAGAAATCTTGCTTTTCCAAGAGCAATAAAGGTTTTATTACTGATGGCAATGGGTTTTCCATCACAGATGATATAGGCAAAGCCTCTGATCACAGACTGGGTTACCAAGGTGGCGATAAAGGCTTCCAGTTTAATCTTATTTACCATCCAGGCATTGAAAAGTCCTACGGCAACACCTGCAAGTAAAGTAATTACAATAGAAACTCCTGCAGGCATCCCAAAGGAAAGAAGGAGAGCAGCCAGAGTTCCGCTGAACGCTGCCAGAGAGCCTGGTGACAAGTCGTTCTGTCCTGCAATAATCAGATATGTATGTCCTACGGCAACAATTCCTACCAGGGATGCCGCTACAAGAAGGTTCACCATATTCTGCCAGGTAAGGAAATTCCTGTTCAGACAGGTAAACAATGCAAATACTACTACAATTGCTGCCAGCAGAATCAGTTTATCTCCGCCGATCAGATTTAACAGTTTATGTTCTTTTTTATTCTTCTGGTTGCTCATGTGTATCCTCCCCCATCATTCCAAGCTGCAGCAGCCGGTCTTCCGTTGCCTCTTCTCTCATTACCTCACCGGAAATCCTCAAAGATTTCATAACAATGATCCTGTCTGAAAGTCCGATAACCTCCGGAAGTTCCGATGAAATCAGGATCACGCCAAGCCCCTGTTTTGCAAACTGACAGATCATATTATAAAATTCCGATTTTGCACCTACGTCAATTCCCTTGGTCGGTTCATCCAGTATCAGTACCTTGGGATTTGTGGCAATTCCCCGGGCAACAATGCACTTCTGCTGATTTCCGCCAGAAAGCTCTACTATTTTTTTGTCCGGAGACGGTGTCTTAACCTTGAAATCACGAATCCCCTTATCTGCCGCTTCGTTTTCTTTTACAGGATTTATGATCCCTAACCGATTGGCATTCTGATCCATCAGTGCAATGTTGATGTTTCCGCTGACACTTAAATTGCTCAGGATTCCCTGCATTTTCCGGTCTTCCGGAACCAGGACGATACCATTGTCCATGGCTTCCTTAGGAGAACGGTTTTCGATTTTTTTGCCCTCCAGGAATATTTCTCCTGTTTTCCTCTTGTCTGCGCCAATAATTGCCCGCATCACTTCTGTACGGCCTGCACCTACCAGACCGGAAAATCCCAGAACCTCTCCTTTATGAAGAGTAAAGGATACTTCTTTTACATAGTCAGAAGAAACGTTTCTGACATCAAGAAGAACATCTCCGATTTCCTTTTCACGATCCAGATTATTAAAAATATCTCCCAGGTCACGGCCAACCATCATTTTGATCAGCTGCTGCTCCGGCACTTCTTTTGTCACTACCGTATCTATGTAATGTCCGTCCTTAAAAATCGCCACCTTGTCCGCAATCTGTTGGATTTCCTTCATACGATGGGATACATAAATAATGATCTTTCCCTGTTCTTTCAGCTTCTGGATCACTTCAAACAGACAGTCGATCTCCGCGTCGCTGAGACTTGCCGTAGGCTCGTCAAAGCAGATTACTTTCAGGTTTTCCCTGCTGTATGCTTTCATGATCTCCACCATCTGCTGATAGGCAATGCTCAGATCCTTTACCTTGGTGGTCGGCTGGATCGGAAGTCCAAAATCCCGGATGATCTCCGCAGCCATCTTATTCGCCTTGCCTGTATCGATCACGCCAAACCTGTTTGACGGCATACGTCCCAGATAAATATTTTCTGCCACACTCAGTTCCAGAAGAATCTGTCTCTCCTGATAGATCACGCTGATCCCTTCCTGAATTGCCTCATGAGGAGAGTGGAAATGTTTCTGGACTCCGTCCAGCAGGTATTCTCCCTTTGTAGGCTGATAATCACCGTTCAGCACCTTCAAAAGTGTGGATTTTCCGGCTCCGTTCTCACCTAAAAATGCCAGGACCTCACCGCCATATGCTTTAAAGCAGATATTGTCCAATGCCTTTACACCCGGGAAATACTTGGAGATACCTTTAAATTCCAATACACTGTTCATATCTCTTTCCTCCCTTGCTTTTCTCTGATATTGATTATAACCTTCCTCTTTTTCTTTTTCATTAGCTTAAATTGCTATGGAGTTTCAAATTCTTGCTATTTTATACATATTTACGGATTTCTCGCAAGTTATTTCTTCCATACTCGTTATTATACACAAATACCAAACTATCTTCTTATGTGTTTCGGAAATACCGCCAATATTTATTACATAATTCGGAATTTTTGTTTTCTGTTCTTAAGCATTTTGCACATTCCTCCTTGATTTTGAATCGAAATTACGTTATATTTAGTGAAAAAACAAGGAGTATTTATCATGAAGATTACTTTTTTGCACCGGTCTGCACAATATACGCTCTTATCTCTCACCTGCAAAGATTCTTTTCAGGTAACGCTTAATTCCATCGGCGCTTCTGTCCGTTCCGTCGGATATACAGATTCCGCAGATAAATTTAAAAATATTGCTTTGTCTTTTGCCTCTGATTCTGACTATACCGGAAACCCTCTGTATGCAGGCGCTACTCTTGGTCCCTGTGCCGGAAGAATCTCCGGAGGGTCGCTTTCCTTACCTAAAAAAAAATATTCCCTTACCAGAAATGAAAAGAACAGGCATTGCCTGCATAGCGGTATTCATAGTGTTTCCTTTATAAACTGGACTCTTGTTTCCATCCGGGAAGAAGATACCAGTGCCGAAGTGCTTTTTCAATGTACTCTTCCGGACGGATGTGACGGTTTTCCGGGGAATCGGACTTTTTCTGTTTCTTACCTGTTAAATGAAGCCCATGAGCTTACAGTCAGATATCGTGCGGTCTCTGATAAAACAACTTATTTTAATATGAGCAATCATTCTTATTTTAATTTATCCGGGAATTTTGAAGAAAGTGTTTATGACCATCTGCTTCAGATCCATGCAGATTCCTATATATATAATGATGATGAATTTATCCCTGAAGGTATTGCACCTGTAGAAAACAGTCCTTTTGCTTTTCGTAAGCCTGTTTCTCTGACTCGGCAAATGAAGGCTTTTCCGGATCATCCCCAGCTTACAGTCAGCCGTGGATATAATCACGCCTTTCTTTTAAATAAAAACAACGAGCTTCCTCAACTGGTCTTTGCCAGCCCTGACAACGTCCAAAAGCTTTTTGTTTCTTCGGATGCTCCCTGCGTAATTGTATATTCCGGAGGTTTTATCGAAAGCGGACTCTCTCTTTCCGGAAATCAGATTTCCTGTCCCGGTTGTGCTGCTGCCTTTGAATTTCAGGATTATCCCGATGCTCCCGGCAATCACGGCTTTCCTTTTCACTATACAGAAGCCGGAAAAGAATGGACGAGATACATCAAATATTCTTTTGTTTTTTCATGTTCTAGAGAAAATAAATAAAAAAAATAATTTATTAAAAAAATTTCAAAAAAACATTTGACAACTACAATTCTATATGCTATCATATGTTTTGTTGATGAGGGAAACACCTCAGAGATTAATACAGGATATGCGATAGTGGCGTAGTTGGTAACGCGCGACCTTGCCAAGGTCGAGACCGCGGGTTCGAGCCCCGTCTATCGCTCTTGAAACCAGAACAGATATTGTTCTGGTTTTTTTATTTCCACAGAACCTCAAAACTGCCCTGCGGCCAGATTTCACATCCGGACCGCAGAGCAGTTTTTTATATATGTATCATGGCAAAAATTTTCATTACGGAATCTGTTATCATCCCAGTGTCATAAACGCATATCTGAGAACAAATACAATGGAAATAATCCATGTGAGGACCTTCACTTCTTTCGCTTTTCCTGTAAAAAGTTTTATCAGGCAATACATGATCAGGCCTACTGCAACACCGTTTGCAATTGAATATGTAAACGGCATAAACACAACTGTACAGAATGCAGGAAGCGCATTTGTCATATCACTGAAGTCCACATCCTTAATGTTGCTGAGCATAAGAATACCCACAAAGATCAGAGCCGGAACTGTTGCCGCTCCAGGGACAATCCCCACAACCGGGGCAAAGATAATGGAGCCAAGAAACAGAAGAGCTGTCACCAGGCTGGTCATTCCCGTTCTTCCCCCTGCAGCAATACCTGCGCTGGATTCTACTACTGTTGTTACCGTGGAGGTTCGAGGTTCCTACCATTGCTCCTGCAGCAGTTGAAATGGCATCGGACATCAGAGCTTCTTTCATGTGAATGATTTCACCGTCTTTGTCAATCATTCCCGACTGCTTTGCCGCACCCATCAAAGTTCCGATTGAATCAAACATGTTTACAAGAGAAACGCTTACCACCAGCATTGCCACTGTAAGACATGTATCTACAGGATTTTTTCCTGAGAACATGCCGCCGAAATCCATGTTCAGGAAAGAAACCTCTGCAAAGTCACTGAATTTTGCCCCAATATTCATATCAAATGCAGACAGTTTCGTAACCCCCAGAGGGATTCCCGCAATTGTAGCAGCCGCAATTCCAAACAATATGGAGCCTTTTACATTGCGTGAATGAAGAACTCCGATTACAATCAATCCAATCAGCGCTACCAGCGCCCCACAGATCATAGTAACATTTCCATCCTCGCTTCTCCACTGCGCAAAATCAACCATGCTTACCAGAGTAGACGGATTACTTACTACCAGTCCTGCATTTTTCAGCCCGATAATTGTAATAAACAGTCCTATACCCGGGGTAATTGCAAGCTTCACTGCATCCGGTATCGAACGGATAATCGCCTCTCTCAATCCCACTGCTGTAATCACAATAAAGAAAATTCCAGAGATAAATACGATTACAAGCGCCTCATTGTAGGAATATCCCATTCCCAGCACAACCGTATATGCAAAAAATGCATTCAGTCCCATACCAAGCGCCTGGGCAAATGGAACCTTTGCATATAACGAACATAAAATCGTACCAATAAATGCGCCGATACAGGTTCCGATAAATACACCATTTGAAATTTTTTCTGCCATTGCCCCATCGCCCATAATCATATACGGATCTGCCAGGATCTGCGGATTCAGGATAAGAATATATGCAATTGTAATAAAAGTCGTTACTCCTGCAAGTATTTCAATCCGCATCGTAGAGCCATTTTTTGAAATCCCAAAAAAACGTTCAAAAAAACCATCCTTTTTTTCCATTACTACATAGTCCTCTCTTTCAAAAAATTTCTGCTGCCTTGTGTCTTTGAATATTTCTGCCTGCAACAGTCATATCATACGCCAACCCCGGCCGCGGCTTTTTTGAGGCTGCTCTTTTTCTGATCTCTTTATCCGGATGAGAATTTTCGGCAATAAAAAAAGAGAGACCACACAAGATTATGTAGTCAACTCTTTACGGTAGTTGGTAGAAACACTGGGCCAATCCCCAGCATATACATAATTAGCAGTGCTATATTCAGCTAAAAATATTATAGCATCCTAAATATTTTTGGTCTATTGATAAACTACACAATTTTCTCGTTGTGTTTTATGCACTTTTACCAACTATTATCATTTATTCTTTTTATTTTACATATTTTATACAAAATCATTTTATATTTTTCTATGCTATTTTCTTGTTTTTTTGTTTTGACAGAATATTTTCCAAAAACAGCCGATTAATGATGGAACAGTCTGATTCCGGTAAATGCCATTGCCATGCCATATTTATCGCAGGTTGCAATTACATCCTCATCTCTTACAGATCCGCCTGGCTGAGCAATATATTTCACGCCGCTCTTATGAGCCCTTTCAATATTGTCGCTGAACGGGAAGAACGCATCAGATCCCAGAGTTACATCAGTCAGCTGATCCAGCCACTCACGTTTTGCCTCTCTTGTAAATACTTCCGGCTTCTCAGTAAAAATTCTCTCCCATGCGCCGTCAGCAAGCACATCCATATATTCCTCGCCAATATAAACGTCAATGGCATTATCTCTCTCTGCACGGCTGATTCCCTCTTTAAACGGAAGGTTCAAAACCTGAGGGCTCTGACGGAGGAACCAGTTATCCGCCTTCTGTCCAGCCAGTCTGGTACAGTGTACACGGGACTGCTGTCCTGCTCCTACACCGATAGCCTGTCCGTCCTTTACAAAGCATACAGAGTTGGACTGAGTGTATTTCAGAACGATCAAAGAAATTTTCAGATCACGTTTTGCCTCTTCGCTGAGTTCTTTATTTTCTGTGACAATATTGGCGATTAGCTCATCGTTGATCTCAAGCTCCTGTCTTCCCTGCTCAAAAGTTACCCCGAACACTTCCTTGTGTTCCAGTGGGGCCGGTACAAAATCAGGATCGATCTCAATAACATTGTAGTTGCCTTTTTTCTTGGCTTTCAGGATTTCCAGGGCTTCCTCTGTATATCCCGGAGCAATCACGCCGTCTGAAACCTCTCTTTTAATAAGAAGCGCTGTATCTTTGTCACAGACATCAGAAAGGGAAATAAAATCTCCAAAGGAGGACATACGGTCAGCTCCTCTTGCTCTTGCATAGGCGCAGGCAATTGGTGAGAACTCTTTCCAGTTCATGTCGTCCACCCAGTAGATCTTTGCCAGTGTCTCTGTAAGAGGAAGTCCCACAGAAGCGCCTGCCGGGGAAACATGCTTAAAGGAAGTTGCTGCGGCAAGTCCGGTTGCTTTTTTCAGATCTCTTACAAGCTGCCAGCCGTTAAAAGCGTCCAGGAAATTAATATATCCGGGTTTTCCGGAAAGAACCTTAATAGGAAGCTCACTTCCGTCATTCATATAGATTCTGGAAGGTTTCTGGTTTGGATTGCATCCGTATTTTAACTGTAATTCATTCATTACTGCATCCTCCTTATTTGTTCTTATTTACAATAGTTGTTTCATATTTACCTGTTGCAATGTCAATATAGCGCACGAACAGTGAAACCTTATTTTCTTCATTAAGACTGTTCCAGAGAAGATCTGTAAACTCTTTCATATCATTTGGAATCTGAACCAGCTTCGGCTCTCCCTCAAAGCTTGGAAGGGGATTTCCGTCACATTTATATGTGTGAATAAACCGTCCTTCTCCCGGAATTGCTTTTTCGTAGGCAAAGGTATAACGAAGACATGCATCCGGATTTCCGTTATCGCTTTTCAGAATAGACATTGCATAGCTGTAATTGCCGTTTTCAATATGCATCACACCGGAAATACGAGGTGTATAGTTAGGTCCGTCCGGCTCAAATTCGCGGCATCTTAAGGACTGTTCAAAGGTCATCTGTCTGTCCATGCCATCATAAATAGTATCTGTCTGATCTCCGTTAGTAACAATGGTCTTGTTTCCAAGAACACGTACCGGAGCATAAATGATCAGGCTTGGATCTGTAAGCTTGGACGGATCAAATGCCTGTGTACGGATTCCCTCTCCTTCTGTGACAAACACGCGGTTTCTGCTGTTCTCGCTTCTTCCCATAATAAAGTATGCTGCCACTGCTTTTGTTCCGTCAAGAGAACGGCCGAGGATGATTCCTCTTCCCGGATAAGAATTATTTTTCAGTTCATTTTCCAGTGATATCATTTCCATAGTCTGATCTCCTTTTTTCTAAAAAATCATTATATAAACGCGCTGTCCTGGCTTCATGCTGCGTTTTCTGTTAAAAATAAAACAAACCGCCCAGGTAGTCTGTATTTCAGGCTGCCCAGGCGGTCGGCTTATCACTTACTGCACTCCCCACAGGTAATTCCTGTTTTCCGCCAGTCATGCAGTCGTTATTATTATCATATCATATTTTTTATTTTTTTCAAGAACAAAAATTCCTGATTATTCGTCTACACTGTAGTTCGGAGCCTCTTTTGTGATGTGGATATCATGAGGATGAGACTCTTTTAAGGAAGCTGCTGAAATCTTAATAAACTTGCCTGTTGTCTTCAGCGCTTCGATATTCTCAGCTCCGCAATATCCCATACCTGCACGAAGTCCGCCGATCAACTGGTAAACAGTGTCTTCCACATGGCCCTTGTAAGCTACACGACCCTCTACGCCTTCCGGAACAAGCTTCTTAGCATCCTGCTGGAAGTAACGGTCCTTGCTGCCGTTCTCCATTGCTGCAATGGAGCCCATTCCACGGTATACCTTGAATTTACGTCCCTGATACAGCTCAAATGTTCCCGGGCTCTCGTCACATCCGGCAAACATGCTTCCCATCATACATACGTTGGCGCCTGCTGCAATGGATTTGGTGATATCTCCGGAATATTTGATTCCGCCGTCTGCAATGATCGGCACTCCATAACGATTTGCAACCTCATAGCAGTCCATAACAGCTGTGATCTGAGGAACACCAATACCTGCAACCACACGGGTAGTACAGATAGAACCAGGTCCGATACCAACCTTAACTGCGTCAACACCAGCCTCTATCAGAGCCTTGGTGGCAGCTCCTGTGGCAACGTTTCCTGCAATTACCTGAAGATCCGGATACGCCTCTTTCATTTCGCGTACGGCCCTTAAAATATTCTCAGAATGACCGTGAGCAGAATCAACTACGATCACGTCTACGCTTGCTTTTACAAGAGCCTCAACTCTTGCAAGAACATTGGATGTGATACCAACTGCCGCACCGCAGAGAAGACGTCCCTGCTCATCCTTTGCAGCCAGAGGATATTTGATCTGTTTTTCAATATCCTTAATGGTGATCAGGCCTTTTAAGTTGAAGTTATCATCTACAATGGGTAATTTTTCTTTACGGGATTTTGCGAGGATCTTTTTTGCTTCCTCCAGAGTAATTCCTTCTTTGGCAGTGATCAGACCTTCAGAAGTCATGCACTCGCCGATCTTTCTTGAGAAATCTGTCTCAAATTTCAGATCTCGGTTGGTAATGATACCTACCAGTTTCTTTCCTTCTGTGATCGGAACACCGGAAATACGGTATTTTGCCATAAGATCATTGGCATCTTTCAGAGTATGCTCTGCGGATAAATAAAATGGATCTGTAATAACGCCGTTTTCAGAACGTTTTACCTTATCTACCTCATCTGCCTGCGCCTCGATAGACATATTTTTGTGAATGATACCGATACCGCCCTGTCTTGCCATAGCGATAGCCATGCGGTGCTCGGTAACTGTATCCATTCCCGCGCTCATAAGCGGAATGTTCAGCTTCACCTTTTTAGTCAGCCAGGTTGTTACATCCACCTGGTTCGGAATCACCTTTGAATACGCAGGAACTAACAGTACATCGTCAAATGTAATGCCTTCACCGATAATTGTACCCATTGTATTTTTTCCTCCCTTGTATGTAATTTTTACAGGATGTGCTTATTCACACCTGCATGATATTTTGAGTTTGGTTCATAGTGTAGCAAAAAAAAAATACGGTGTCAATCCAAAAAAACTTTGCTGGGCGCTGAATTTTTTATAGCATTTGCCATGGCATCGTCCGGCTCTACGATCACCTTACAGGCTTCGCCTCCGTCACGAATGATGATGCCGAATCTTTTGTGGTCCGGATTTCCTGAAGAATAGTCCAGAACCTTCATTTTCTGGTTGCCGTTATAATAATCCATTCTGTGAGAATTCAGAGGAGCGATCAGGTCTGCCTCTGTAAGATTCAAAGATTTTACTCTTTTTCTTTTTGATTTTGCCATGATCTTATCAATATCCAGTTCCCCGTTTACAAACAGATATTCATACTCAAGATCTGTTTTTGGGATAATAAAATAACATGCCACGCCCAGACCAATGGCAACGATCAAAAGCAGCGGATTCAGAAAAAGTCCTGCTGCCACAGCCACTACAGTCAGTCCGATCATTCCGAATTTAATCAGGGCATCCTTAAATGTGGATTCCTTTTTCACAAGGAATTCCGAGTACAGTTCACTCATAATTCACTCTCCTTACGAGACACGGCTCGTGCTTGTATAATGATATTTTTATTCTAACATAAAAAGGAATCAGCGTCTATGACGCCGATTCCTTTTTATAAAATATTTCTGTTACATCATTCCCATTCCAGGATTTCCTGCCGGCATTGCAGGAGTATCTTCCTTAATGGTTGCAACAACAGACTCTGTTGTCAGTAAAGTAGATGCAACACTTGTTGCGTTCTGAAGAGCGCTTCTTGTAACCTTTGCAGGATCCAGGATTCCGGACTCTACCATGTTTACATATTCTTCATTCAGAGCGTCAAATCCAACTCCCGGCTCAGACTCTCTTACTTTGTTGATGATCACAGAGCCTTCCAGTCCTGCATTTGCAGAAATGTGGAATAAAGGAGCCTCCAGAGCTTTCAGGATAATGTTTGCACCAGTCTTCTCATCGCCTTCAAGAGTAGCCGCAAGCTCTGCAACCTTCTTGGATGCATGAATGTATGCAGAACCGCCTCCTGCGATGATACCTTCCTCAACAGCTGCTCTTGTAGCTGCAAGAGCATCCTCAAGACGGAGTTTTGCCTCTTTCATCTCTGTCTCAGTTGCTGCGCCTACACGGATAACTGCTACGCCGCCTGCCAGTTTTGCAAGTCTTTCCTGTAATTTTTCTTTATCAAATTCAGAGGTTGTTTCCTCAATCTGTCCGCGGATCTGAGCAACACGGTCAGCAATCGCTTTTTTGTCGCCGCAGCCGTCAACGATAACAGTATTTTCTTTTGCAACTTTAACGGATTTTGCACGTCCAAGCTGCTCCATAGTAGCCTCTTTCAGATCCAGACCAAGCTCGTCGGAGATTACCTGACCGCCTGTAAGGATAGCGATATCCTGAAGCATTTCTTTTCTTCTGTCGCCATATCCCGGAGCCTTAACAGCAACTACCTGGAAGGTTCCTCTTAATTTGTTTACAATAAGAGTTGTAAGAGCCTCGCCCTCTACGTCCTCTGCGATAATAAGCAGTTTTGCGCCTGCCTGAACGATCTGCTCCAGAAGTGGAAGGATCTCCTGAATGTTGCTGATCTTCTTGTCTGTGATCAGGATGTACGGATCTTCAAGGTTTGCTTCCATTTTTTCCATATCTGTGGACATGTAAGCGGAAATATATCCACGGTCAAACTGCATACCTTCTACAAGGTCAAGCTCTGTATGCATGGTCTTGGACTCTTCTACTGTGATAACGCCGTCTTTGGAAACTTTTTCCATAGCGTCTGCAACAAGCTGGCCAACTTCCTCGTCACTTGCAGAAATTGCAGCTACGTTTGCAATCTGTTTCTTTCCGCTGATTGTCTGGCTCATTTCCTGAATTGCTTTTACTGCTGTATCAGTTGCTTTTTTCATTCCTTTACGAAGGATGATCGGGTTTGCTCCTGCTGCAAGGTTCTTCATACCTTCATGAACCATAGCCTGTGCCAGAACAGTAGCTGTTGTAGTACCGTCGCCTGCAACATCGTTTGTTTTGGAAGCAACTTCTTTAATCAGCTGTGCTCCCATGTTCTCAAATCCGTCCTCAAGCTCGATCTCTTTTGCAATAGTCACACCGTCGTTTGTGATAAGCGGAGCGCCGAAAGATTTGTCAAGTACAACGTTTCTTCCTTTCGGTCCAAGTGTTACTCTTACTGTATTTGCAAGCTGGTTTACACCATTTTCAAGTGCGGCTCTTGCTTCTGCACCAAATTTGATTTCTTTTGCCATGATGAAAATTCCTCCTAGTCTTTTATAAGATACAAAACTTTTAAAGAAACACCATTTTCACTGGTTTCGCCCTTCTCTGTATGGGGATTCATCCAGTATTCCTGTCTGTGTTTTATTTAACAACTGCTAAAATATCGCTCTGTTTTACAATGATGTACTCTTCGCCGTCAAGCTTAACTTCTGTTCCTGCATATTTGGAATAAATAACCTGATCTCCTGCAGCAACTTCCATTTTTACTTCTTTGCCGTCTACCATTCCGCCAGGACCTACTGCAATAACTTCTGCCTGCTGCGGTTTTTCCTGAGCCTGACCCGGAAGCACGATGCCGGATTTTGTTGTCTCTTCTGCTTCTAACTGTTTTAATACAACTCTGTCACCTAAAGGTACTAATTTCATGATCTATTTCCTCCTTTTATTTGTCGCAATCTGTTGCTAGCACTCATTTCATTCGAGTGCTAATCACTGTCCTTATATTATTGAATTGCCTCCCATTTCGCAACTCTTTTCACGGTCATATAAATAGATATATACTTTTATTATCTCTTATTTACTCTTATTTTCTTGTTTTTTCTTATCTTCTTATTTTTTTACAAATCTGCTGCCGTGTCTGTTCCATATTCTGAGTTACTAACTGCCCACATTGATGTCTATGGAACTGACTGCATATTGTTCAGTATTCAGATACCTTCAAATTTTCAGACAATTTAAAGTTACAGCTTCTGATTTCTGTTGCCCAATGCTTTATATTCTGAACTATCCGGATATCTCAGACAATCCATTTCCGGTAAAACTGCTCTGTTTCCCCACAGCAGAAATTCAACAACTGTCGAACTTTCCTGTAAGGTCAGTATTTTACCCTGACTCTTGACAAAGTGCAAAAAAACAGGAGCTTCCGCTCCTGTTTTATAAATATCGTTTATTCACACTGTTTTATGATTTTTTGTTTCGCTGTGCTTTGATCTCTTCCAGCTCATCAAAAATCACTTCATTCAGAACCTTGATATAGGTTCCCTTCATTCCTGAAGAACGGGACTCGATCACGCCTGCGCTCTCAAATTTACGCAGCGCATTAACGATCACTGATCTGGTGATCCCCACTCTGTCTGCAATCTTGCTGGCTACAAGAATACCCTCTTCTCCGTCCAGCTCATCGAAAATATGGATGATCGCTTCCAGCTCTGAGAAGGATAAGGTATTAAATGCTGATTTTACTACCTGCTGCTTTCTGTCTTCTTCTGCATTCTCTTCATGGACTGCGCGCATCATTTCCAGACCAACCACAGTTGTTCCGTATTCACTGACAATAATGTCCTCAATATCATATGGCTTGTCATCCCTGTACATAAACACAGTTCCAAGGCGCTCTCCGGCAATATCAATAGGATTGATGATGCCCTGACACCGGCTGTCCACATGCTCAAAACCAAGTGTCTGAAGATTTACATTCTCTTTTGTTGATAAAACTCCTAAAAATCTTTCATTCAAAAGAGTGTCTACATGTCCGCCGACTTTATCCTCTATCAGCTCTGTGATCTCCTGTACACCCGGGCATAAGCTGACGCCCAGCACCTTGCCCTTTTTGCTCAACACCAGTATATTAGAACTTAAAGTCTCCATCAGTACCTGGCAGATATCATTAAACACTACCTTGCTGGAGCTGCTGTTGTGCAAAAGTTTATTGATCTTTCTTGTTCTGTCTAACAACTGAACGCTCATACTGGCCTCCTTTTCTCATCTCTCCTGTATTTTCTACATAAATGTCCTGATGAGTTTATATTACACGCTTTTTTCCAAAATTACAAGACATTTTTATGTTTTTTCAATTTTGCCTGCCTATTCTGAAAATATTTCCTTTTTAAATTTATTGTGAAATTTTTCAATCTTCCTGCTTTGTTTTCTGCTCCACATAACCGCAGGTCTCCTGGCTGCACACCAGCTTGTTTCCTTTTTCTACCATATAGCTGCCGCATACCGGACATTTTTTGTCAGACGGTTTCTGCCAGGACATGAAATCACATTCCGGATTATCCTCACAGCCGTAATATTTTCGTCCCTTCTGCGTTTTTTTCAGAACAACATCCCTGCCGCATTTCGGACATGCAACACCAATTTTCTCATAATAAGGTTTGGTGTTTCTGCAGTCCGGAAATCCCGGACAGGCAAGAAATCTTCCATGAGGACCATATTTGATCACCATATTCCGCCCGCAGAGGTCACATACCACATCTGTCACCTCATCCTGGATATCTACCTTTTCCAGTTCCTGCTCCGCTGCATCCACGTCCTTTTTCAGATCCGGGTAGAAATTACGCACAACAGTTTTCCACTGAACGGTTCCTGCTTCCACACAGTCCAGAAGGCCTTCCATCATGGCTGTAAAATGAACGTCCACAATACTTGGAAATGCCTGCTTCATAATATTATTCACTACCTCGCCCAGCTCTGTCATATACAGGTTTTTCTGCTCCTTTGACACATAGCGGCGGCTGATGATGGTGGTAATGGTAGGGGCATAGGTACTTGGACGGCCAATTCCCTGCTCCTCCAGAGCCTTTACAAGAGAGGCCTCTGTATAGTGAGCCGGCGGCTGGGTAAAGTGCTGTTCCGATTTCAGTTCCAGCAATTCAAGCTCCATGCCTTTTTCCAGACTCTGACTGAGGACATTTCCCTTCTTATTGTCATCATCCTGCACATACACGGACATAAAGCCGTCAAATACAACCTTTGATGCGGCAACGGTAAATGTATATTCACCGGCTCCGATCTTCACAGAAGTAGTCTCATAACGCGCCGGCGCCATTCTGCTTGCAGTAAAACGCTTCCATATAAGCTGATAAAGACGGAACTGGTCTCTTGAAAGAGATTCCTTCAGCATTGCCGGAGTTCTTGAAATATCTGTGGGACGGATTGCCTCATGGGCATCCTGGATCTTCTGATCCTTCTTTACTGCCTTTCCGCCCTCTGCCACATAGCTTTCTCCATACTGTTCTCCAATGTATGCTCTTGCCGCCTCATCGGCCTCCTGGGAAATTCTTGTAGAATCCGTACGCAGATAGGTGATGATACCTACTGTGCCATTTCCCTTGATATCAATACCCTCGTAAAGCTGCTGGGCAAGACGCATGGTTTTCTGAGTGGAAAAGTTAAGTGTCTTGGCCGCCTCCTGCTGCAGTGTACTGGTGGTAAACGGAAGGGGAGCGTTTTTGATTCTCTCTCCTTTTTTTACTTCTGTCACCTGATATTCTGCGTTTTCCAGCTTTTTCAGGATTTCGTCCATTTCTGCCTTATTGTGAATCGGAAGCTTTTTGTCTGTTCCATAGAATTTTGCCTGAAGAGGCTTCTTTTCCCCATGGATCTTAAATGCGCCGTCAAGGCTCCAGTATTCTTCCGGAATAAAGGAATTGATCTCTTCCTCTCTGTCGCATATGATCCGAAGCGCCACAGACTGCACGCGCCCTGCGCTCAGGCCTCTTTTTACCTTTGCCCAGAGCAGCGGACTGATGCTGTAGCCTACCATACGGTCCAGCATTCTTCTGGCCTGCTGTGCATCCACAAGATTCATATCAAGCTCTCTTGGCTGTTTGATTGAATTTTTGACTGCTGTTTTGGTGATCTCATTAAAGGTGATCCTGCGCATTTTTTTCGGATCTTCCTTTAACGCCTGCATCAGATGCCAGGAAATAGCTTCTCCCTCACGGTCAGGGTCAGTTGCCAGAAAAATTTTGTCAGCCTTTTTTGCCGCCTTGCGCAGCCCTGCCAGAAGCTCTCCCTTTCCGCGGATGGTTATATATTTTGGCTCAAAGTCATTTTCCACATCAATTCCAAACTGACTTTTCGGAAAATCTCTTACATGTCCGTTAGATGCCTGTACGTCATAATTACTCCCCAGAAACTTCTTAATTGTTTTTACCTTTGCAGGTGACTCCACGATCACCAGATATTTTGCCATGCTACCTCTCCTATTTATCAAAATCACTTATGTCTGAATTTTCACATAATAATGTCTGCTGATTTCTCTGATCAGTCCCAGGATACTTAATTCTACAAGAATACTCCCTGTTTTTTCAGCAGAAAGCCCTGTTTCCTGCATAATACTGTCCCTGGATTTTGGTCGTAAATCGAGACAACTATACACCATATTCAAATCACTTGCAAGTCCTAAGTTCTTTTTTTCAGATGATTTTACGGTATTTTTACAATTTATCCCAAGTTCTTCCAGAAGCACTTCCGGCTTGTATGCCAGCCCTGCGCCGTCATAGATCAGCCTGTGACAGCCCCTGCTCAGTTCTTCATTTACAGGACCCGGAAGGGCAAAAACCGCCTTTCCCTGTTCCAGCGCCCACTGGGCTGTAATAAGGGAACCGCTCTTTTCTTTTGCCTCCACTACAAGAACAAGATCTGACAGCGCACTTAAAATTCTGTTCCTTGCAGGAAAATGATAATTTCTCGGCTGAGTGCCCGGAGGATATTCACTGATGATTCCTCCCTTTTCTCTCAAAATCCTTTCATAAAGATTCCGGTTGGTTGCCGGATAACAGACATCCGGTCCGCTTCCCAGAACTGCCCAGGTGGGCATCCCTCCTGCAAGCGCTCCTCTGTGTCCTTCCGAGTCGATTCCTGTTGCCATTCCGCTTATGATCTGCACTCCTGCTTCTGCCAGCGTCTTTGCATACTGAAACGCCTGGATTCTTCCGTAGGGACTGCACATTCTTGCCCCCACAACTGCGGCACAGGGTCTTTCCGGATCCGGCAGCCTTCCTTTTATATAAAGCTTTTCCGGCATGTGGTCATAGGCTTTCAGTTTTTCCGGATATTCCGGCTGACCTTTTTCGATACATCTGATATTGTCTGAGTGATTTCTTTCCATATAAAATACCCCTTCTCCCGTTTTTTTATGACTTTTTATTTTTCTGTTCACGACCAGTATTTTTTGTCAAAGGCACGGTAGGACAGCGCTTCTCCTATATGCTCTTTTTTTATCAGCTCCGAGCCTTCCATGTCGGCAATGGTTCGGGAAACCTTCAGTATCCTGTGGTATGCTCTGGCGCTGAAATCCATTCTGTCAAAGGCTGCTTCCAGAAGCGCTTTCCCCTGAGCATCCGTCCGGCAATAAGCTTCAATCATGTTTCCTTTCAGTTCCCCGTTGAACTGAATGTTTTCTTTCTGATAGCGATTTCTCTGGATTTCATGAACCTTTTCCACTCGTTTCCTGATCCGGTCCGATGCTTCCCCCTGTCTTCCATTCAGACTGGAAAAGCTTACCGGTTCTGCTTCTGCACAGAGATCCAGACGGTCAAGAAGCGGCTGACTGATCTTATTCAGATACCGGCTTACCTGCCCGGACGTGCACCGGCATCGGTTCATATCCGGATAATACCCGCAGGGACAGGGATTCATAGCTGCGCACAGGATAAAATCAGCAGGAAAGGTATAGGTTCCGTATACTCTTGAAATCCGTATTACCCGGTCCTCCAGAGGCTGCCGCAGGATCTCCAGGGTTCTTCTGGAAAATTCCGGCATCTCATCCAGAAACAGAACGCCCCTGTGAGCCAGCGTGATCTCCCCCGGTCTTGGATTACGCCCGCCGCCGGCAAGGGCAGGAGCAGGACTGGAGTGATGAGGACTTCGGAAAGGCCGCTGCCTTACCAGAGGATCTGTGGGAGAAAGAAGCCCTGCAATACTGTAGATTTTAGTCAGCTCCAGGCTTTCATCAAAGGTCAGAGGAGGCATGATTCCCGGTATCCGTCTTGCCACCATGGTTTTTCCTGCTCCCGGCGGTCCGATCATCAGAAGATTATGGAATCCGCTTACAGAAATTTCCACTGCTCTTCTTAAAGATTCCTGTCCCCGGATCTCACTGAAATCCAGTTCCTGTCCCGGCTGCTCTGTTTCCTGTCTGATACAGGGCTGTCTGTACTTTCCGGGAGCTTTCAGAAAAATGATCAGCTCTTTTAAATTTTTTACCCCTATGATTTTCATATCCGGCACCAGACAGGCTTCTCTCATATTCCCCCAGGGAACAATGCACAGCCGGCACTTTTCTTCTCTTGCCCTTATAACAATAGGAAGAATTCCGGGAATCGCATGAATTTCCCCATTGAGGCTTAATTCTCCCGCAAACATGACTCCCTTTAAAACTTCCGGCTCCAGAATGCCGGAAGCAGCCAGTACGGCTGCCGCTACCGGAACATCAAATCCTGCTCCTTCTTTTTTTATATCAGCCGGGGCAAAATTAACTGTGATCCTTTTTGGTGGAAGCGCGATCTCATTGTTTTTAAAAGCTGTTCTCACTCTGTCCTGAGCCTCCTTCACCTGAGCAGAGGGAAAACCTACCATAGTAAAGGACGGCAGTCCATCGCTTACATCGGCCTCCACCTGTACCGGATGTACTTCCATACCGAGGATCACTGCAGATAATACTGCTGCAAACATAACACTCCTTTCTGCGAAAATCAGTCCCCGATCCTGTTTTTCACGAAAAAATAAAGCTGTACTTTTAAAGAATAACTATAAATGGAAATTCCAGCAGAACTGCTGTCTAAGAAATAGAAATTGAAAAGATGATTTGTCTGTTCTTTTATTATAGGGCTGAAGCCCTGGAAACACAAGCCCCAGCCACGGAAATGTGGCGATATTCCAAATCCCGCCTGATAGCAAAAAAGGCACCTATGGTTTTCCATACGTGCCTTTTTGTTTCATGATATGATTTATGATCAGTTTCCTGCTGCCCTTTTCAGCATTTCCCATTCCTCAATTTTCTGGATATTTGCAATCTCATATTCATTAAAAATGGAACCCTGCTGAGCGTCAAAGGTATCCGGATCCACAGTTCCCTGATACCAGGATTTGCCGTTAAAATAATCTGCAATACTCTGGGTCACAAAGATCCTTCCGTGGCGGGCATAGATCTCATTTTTTGCAAGCTCAAGCTGAGCCGACGAATACACAGATACCTCATCATCTGTCAGATACCTGCTGTTGCTTTCCGGAAAGAAATATTCTCCAGTCTGGCTGATCTGCTGATTCTGAGGCATCGGCGTTGGCGTTGCCGTAGGATCCGGTACAAGCTGAACCTGATTCCGGCTCATAATACAGTCCACACTTGGGAAAACAGCAGATACCGGTTCGCTGGTTACGATCTTTACATAAAGCTGTCCATTGTCAAAAATCAGATTCCCTGATGAACTGTTTCCGGCTGAATCGGAAAAATAAAATTTCGCCGCATTGCCGGCAACCTCAGCGGTTACATCTGCCGTCACTGTCTGGGTCTGATTGCGGTCCGTCTGAGAAAAACTGAAGGATACGGTATCCAGACTGATATTATAAATATTCATTGTCACAGTTCCGTCTGTACTGTACCATTCATTCCAGAAATCATCCGGATTAAAGGCAGCCACCACTGTCGGAATCGGTGTAGGCGTTGCCGTGGGTCTCGGTGTGGGAGAAGGCGTTACGGATACCGCAAGGGTAGGGGCAACGGTAGGCCTGTTTTCCAGTGCTTCCAGCGCCTCCTGTTTTTTCTGCTCCTTCTGTGCGCTAGTCCGAAGGCCTACAAGAAGCAGCGCTGCGGCGCTTACCATTATAAAAACCGCAGTCAGTACACAGAGCAGTATTTTCAGTATCTCTCGTTTTCTTCTCATTCTGTTTCACCTCTGTTCTGCACGTACCCTTCATAACTGATTTCTTATGGCAGTTCTTTATTCCTTGCCGCTCCAGCAATAAGTACAAAGCTTGCACGGCTCAATATCAATAGAAGCCACAAGATCGTCAAGACGATGGTATTTCAGGGTCGTAAAGTTCAGCTCTTTGCGGATATCCTCCAGCATTCCCTTATAATTCTCAGAATCCGGATTTGCATAGTCCGCAAGAGTTTTTTCATCCACATTGTCACCTTCCCGCTTTGCGATCACTCTTCTTGTGATCAGATCCATCTCGGATTTTGAGCGGGAAAAATTCAGATATTTACATCCGTACAAAAGCGGCGGGCAGGCCGGACGGATATGTACCTCTTTGGCTCCGTTGCTGTAAAGGAAATCTGAAGTTTCGCGAAGCTGGGTTCCCCTTACAATGGAATCATCGATCATCAGAAGGCTTTTATCCTTGATCAGTCTGTGAACAGGGATCAGCTTCATTCTGGCGATCAGATTTCTCTGGCTCTGCTGGGTTGGCATAAAGGAACGCGGCCAGGTAGGGGTGTATTTAATAAACGGGCGGGCAAACGGCACTCCGGAGCGGTTTGCATAACCAATGGCATGGGCAATTCCGGAATCCGGAACACCTGCCACAATATCAGGTTTTACCTCTCCAAAATCACGCTCTGCCAGCATATCGCCGCATTTATAGCGCATTTCCTCTACATTTACCCCCTCATAGGTGGAAGTAGGATATCCATAGTATACCCAGAGGAAAGAACAGATACGCATTTTGTCTCCGGGCTTCTGCAGAGTTTCAATTCCTTCCGGAGTCACTGCCACGATCTCGCCCGGTCCCAGAGACTTTTCATCTTCATAGCCCAGGTTGATGTACGCATGGCTTTCAAAGGAAACACACCGAGCGCCGTCTTTTTTTCCAATAATAAGAGGAGTTCTTCCAAGACGATCTCTGGCTGCAAAAAGTGCCTTTGGAGTCAGGATCAGCATGGTCATAGATCCGTCTATCATTTCCTGTGCATAGCGGATTCCCTCTACCATAGTTGACTTCTGATTGATCAGAGATGCAACCATTTCTGTAGGATTCACATTTCCGCCGCTCATTTCCAGAAAATGTGTGCTGCCGTTTTTAAAAGAATGCTCCACAAGCTCTTCCATATTATTGATCTTACCTACTGTTGTAATGGCAAAATTCCCAAGATGAGAACGTACCAGCAGAGGCTGAGGCTCATTGTCAGAAATGCATCCAATTCCAAGATTGCCCTGAAGCTCTGATACGTCTCTGTCAAACTTTGTACGGAACGGGGAATTCTCAATATTATGAATGGCTCTGTCAAATCCCTTTGCCGGATCATATACAGCCATTCCTCCCCTTCTTGTTCCCAGATGAGAATGATAGTCAATTCCGAAAAACAGATCCAGCACACAGCTGGACTTTGAAGCTACTCCAAAAATTCCGCCCATAATTCTGTTCTCTCCTTATTATGTTTTTTCGCTACGTGAAGCTGAGTAATCGCCAGTCTGTCTCAGACCGGCAATCCCTAGTTTGATCTTCCGTATTTACTGCAAGCATCATTATATAAAAACAGGAAAAATAAGTAAAGCCTTTATTTTGTTTCTTTTATAATACCTTTCCTGTAGGCTTCAAGAAGACGGGTAAGTTCCTGTATCCTTTCCCGCAAAGCTTTCCCGTTGTCTGTATCCCCTACAAGACGCCTTTTTGAAGAATAATGCACAGCCATCTGGCTGGATACAATGTCATTCCCTTTGGAAACCGCCTCCTCCGCAGAGGTAAACGGCTCATGGGCTGCAAGAAACAGGCCGTAAGAGTTATAGATCAGAGTGTAGCCTGCGATTCCGGTTACCTTCTGATACGCCTTGCACAGACCGCCGTCAATGACGATCACCTTGCCTCCGCATTTTACCGGGCTTTCGCCCTCGATCTGATGCACCGGAACATGACCGTTGATAATGTGGCTTTTTGCCGGATCCAGACCAAACTCCAAAAGCATGCGATCCACTACCTCCTCCTTTTCCAGAAGCTGGTAGTAGGCTCCCTTTTTCTCTTTTGCAATTTCTTTATCCTCTATAAAGTACCGCTCAAAGGTTGTCATTTTGTCCTTGCCGAACAGAGGGGAATTTGGTCCCGCCCAGATATACCACAGGATATCCTTTCCCTTTTTCTGTTCCTCTGCATCCACGGAAAAAAACGCCCTGCGCACATAGCTTTCCAGAATATCGTAAAGAGCCCTGCCACTGTAAGTTTCCCCGTAAACCTCTACTTCTTTCATGCTTCCGTCCTCATTAAGAGGAATGCAGCCATGAAAAAGCAGATTTCCGTTATAGATCTTGTACAGGCCTCCCACGTCAAGAAGAAGGCGCATATGATTCTGAAGCTTTTCACAGTTCCGGAAGGCTGCTTCCAGCCGCTCCATAACTTCCAGTTCTCCTGCAGTAAGCTCATAGGGATTTTCCCAGTCAATGGTGGGAAACAGATTGTCCCTGAGCGCATATTCCTTTCCGTCCGGCATGACAATGCTTCCCTTTTCCGGATCAATTCTGTGAAGAAGGCAGCGATCCTCCATATGAAATTCCCTGCGTTCCCTTAAAAGCTGACCCTCCAGCTTAAACTGGATCATGGCAATGGCCTTGTGCATTTTGCGCCCAAGCTCCTGTTCCAGAGAATGGTAGTCAGAAACACCCTTGATCCCGAACACTGTGCATGGGTCATCCTTATAGGTTTCCATGGCATAGGTGGCCAGCGGAAGCATGTTGATCCCATAGCCGTCCTCCAGAATATCCAGGTTTCCATAGCGGATACTGTTTCTTACTACTGTGGCAATGCAGGCTCTCTGTCCCACTGCCGCCCCCATCCACACAACATCATGGTTTCCCCACTGAATATCAAGAGAATGGTATTCCATCAGCCGGTCCATAATAAAATGCGGCCCCGGGCCTCTGTCAAAAATATCTCCCAGAATGTGAAGATGATCCACAACCAGCCGCTGGATCAGTTCAGCAAGGGCAACGATAAAGTTTTCTGCTCTGCGGATCTCTATGATGGTATTGACAATGGAATTATAATAAGCTTCCTTGTCAAGAACCTCCGCCTTCTCTGTGATCAGTTCCTCTATCACATAGGCATAATCCGGAGGAAGAGCCTTTCTCACCTTGGATCTGGTATATTTGGATGCAGTTGTCTTACACACCTCGATCAGACGATACAGGGTGATCTTGTACCAGTTTTCCATATCCTCCTCTGTTTTTTTCACCAGGCGGATTTTTTCTCTTGGATAATAGATCAGGGTGGCAAGGTCTCTTTTGTCATGATTGCTTAAGGTATGGCCGAATACATCGTCTATTTTTTTTCGCACAGCGCCGGAACCGTTCCTGAGAACATGAGAAAATGCCTCGTACTCTCCATGAAGATCCGACATAAAATGTTCTGTTCCTTTTGGAAGATTTAAAATAGACTGAAGATTAATGATCTCTGTAGAAGCTCTCCCAATAGTGGGGTACAGTTCTGCCAGACGCTGTAAATAGCGAAGTTCATCTTTTTTCATAATTGTCTCCTGTTGGAAAATTGTTCTGTAATATTTCCGTAATATATTATAACATGCTGCAGAAACTTCCTGTAATTCCGGATATCTTAAGGTTCTTTCTCGAGATGGCATATACATGCCAAAACACCTCCCAGGACAGCGACCTGTAAACAGTATCCGTCAGGTGATCACAGTAGCCTGACAGGACAATACCGTGTAAACAGCAGCGTCAGGCAGTCACACCACATCAAACAGGGAGAACTGATTGGACTGGGGAATATCTCCGAACAGCCCCAGATCGTCCATAAGATCAATGACTGTCTTACTGACCTTGGTGCGGTCACGGAAATCATCCTTGGACAGGAATTTTCCCTGCTTTGCAGCCTCCACCACCGCCTCCGCAGCCTTGTCTCCCATTCCGTCAATGCTGTTCAGAGGAGGAAGCAGCTTGCCGTCAATGATCTGGAAGCGGTTTGCATGGGAACGGTAAATATCAATAGGAAGAAACTCGAAGCCTCTGGCGTACATCTCCTGGACGATACGCATGTCCCTGATGGAATCCTGTTCTTTTTTTGACGCCTCGTCGCCTTTTTTTCGAAGCTCTGCCAGATAATATTCCAGCCTGTCCCGTCCCATACACATGGTCTCATAGGAAAAAGCAGTTGCGCGGATACTGAAAAACGCAGCATAGTATGCCAGGGGAATAAACACCTTAAACCAGGCGATCCGCCATGCCATCATAACATAGGCTGCCGCATGAGCTTTGGGGAACATGTACTTGATCTTTTTGCAGGACCAGATATACCATTCCGGAACATTATGCTCCCTCATAGTAGCCTCCCACTCGTCCCGGAGCCCCTTTCCTTTTCGCACGCTCTCCATGATCGTAAATGCAAGGCTGCTCTCCACTCCCATACTGATCAGATAGATCATAATATCGTCTCGGGTACAGATCGCTGTGGAAATGGTAGCCTTTCCTTCCTGGATCAAAGTCTGGGCATTTCCCAGCCATACGTCCGTACCATGAGCAAGTCCCGCGATCCGGACCAGATCCGAAAAATACTTTGGCTGGGTATCAATAAGCATCTGCATGGCAAAGTCTGTACCAAACTCCGGCACACCCAGACAGCCAAGCTTGCACCCTCCAATATCCTCCGGAGTGATGCCCAGGGCTTTTGTGCCGGCAAAAAGGGACATAACCTCTTTGCTGTCAAGAGGGATCTCCTGGGCATTCTTTCCGGTCAGATCCTCCAGCATACGGATCATGGTTGGATCATCGTGTCCCAGAATATCAAGCTTCAGAAGGTTTCCGTCAATAGAATGATAATCAAAATGAGTGGTAATGATGTCGCTGTTTTCATCATTTGCCGGATGCTGCACCGGCGTGAATTTTTCGATTTCCTCGCCTTTTGGCAGAACAATGATTCCTCCCGGGTGCTGGCCTGTGGTACGGCGGATGCCTGTGCATCCCTGAACGATCCTGTTGATCTCGCAGTACCGCTTGTGCTGACCATGCTCTTCAAAATAATTTTTCACATAGCCGAAAGCTGTTTTTTCCGCAAGAGTACCGATGGTTCCTGCCTTAAAGGTCTGCCCTTTTCCAAAAATAACCTCTGTATATTTATGAGCGTTTGCCTGATATTCACCGGAAAAGTTAAGGTCAATATCCGGCTCCTTGTCTCCCTTAAAGCCCAGAAAGGTTTCAAATGGAATGTCAAAGCCTTCTTTGATCATTTTTGTGCCGCAGTGAGGGCAGTTTTTGTCAGGCATGTCACAGCCTGCCATTCCGCCGAATTTTTTTACCTCCGGTGAATCAAAATCACTGTATTTACAATTTGGACAGATATAATGAGGCGGCAGAGGATTGACCTCCGTAATACCTGACATGGTAGCTGCCAGAGAAGATCCTACCGATCCTCTGGAGCCTACCAGATAACCGTCGTCATTTGATTTCCACACAAGCTTCTGGGCTATGATATACATAACCGCATATCCGTTGGAAATAATGGAATTCAGTTCTTTTTCCAGACGCTCCTCCACAATTCCCGGAAGCTTCTCTCCATAGATCTCGTGGGCTTTTTTAAAGCAGATATCCCGGAGATCCTGATCGGAGTTTGGGATCACCGGCGGAAATTTATCCGGATGGATAGGCGATATTTTTTCAATCATGTCAGCAATCTTATTGGTGTTGGTAATCACAACCTCTTCTGCCTTTTCACTTCCCAGATAGGAAAATTCCTCCAGCATCTCTTCTGTGGTACGAAGATAAAGAGGTGCCTGATTATCCGCATCAGAAAATCCGTTTCCCGCCATGATAATGCGCCGGTAAATCTCGTCCTGAGGATCCATAAAATGAACGTCGCAGGTTGCCACCACAGGCTTTTTAAACTGCTCGCCCAGCTTTACGATTTTTTTGTTCAGCTCAATCAGGTCTGCCTCTGAATTTACGGTATCATTTTTGTCACTGGCGATCATAAAGGCATTGTTTCCAAGAGGCTGGATTTCCAGGTAATCGTAAAAATCCACCAGTCTGGCAATTTCCTGATCCGGCGCGTTCCGAAGAAGAGCCTGATAAAGCTCTCCTGCCTCACAGGCGCTTCCGATGATCAGCCCATCCCTGTACTCCAGAAAAACACTTTTGGGAACTCTTGGCCTTCTCCTGTAATATTTCAGGTGGGACTGGCTTACAAGCTTATAAAGATTAATGCGTCCAGTCTCATTTCTGGCAAAAATAACCGCATGGTAAGTGGGAAGCTTTTTGATGGTATCCACAGATACATTTCCCTGGCTGTTCAGGGCATCCACATCAAAAATATCCCTTTCTCTCAGCATTTCCACAAATTTTACAAAAATATCCGCAGTGCAGGCAGCGTCATCTACTGCTCTGTGGTGATGGGCAAGGGAAACTCCCACTGCTTTTGCCACCGTATCCAGCTTGAACCGGTTCAGCGCCGGCAGAAGGAAACGGGCCATTCCCACGGTATCAATGTAGGTAAAATCATCGCTGATGCCCTGCCGCTTGCAGTTTTCTATAATAAAGCTCATATCAAAATCAGCATTGTGGGCAACCATCACCGCACCCTGGCAAAATTCCAGAAACTTCGGAAGAATGGTTTCAATATCCGGAGCGTCCATAACCATTGCATCATTGATACTGGTAAGCTGCTCGATCCGGTAGGGAATGGGAACCTTCGGGTTCACAAAGGTGGAAAACCTGTCTGTGATCACGCCTTTTTCCACCCGGACAGCTCCGATCTCAATGATCCTGCAGGTCAGAGGGGAAAATCCCGTTGTCTCTATATCAAATACCACAAAGCTTCCGTCCATGGACTGCCCCTTACTGTTAGTGACAATTCCCTTCAGGTCGTCTACCAGATATGCTTCCATGCCGTAAAGCACCTTAAAATCAGAATCCTTTGGCACACAGCCTCCCCAGGCGTCAAAGCAGTGGTTTGCCTCGGGGAACGCCTGAACCACACCGTGATCGGTAATGGCAATGGCCTTATGTCCCCACTCATAGGCCCGCTTTACCAGAGCCTTTGCCTCGGTAACGCCGTCCATATCGCTCATTTTTGTATGGCAGTGAAGCTCCACTCTTTTCTGAGGACTGGTATCCATTCTTGTACTGGTAAAGTCTGCGATTTTTTTAATTCCGGCAATGGAGCCAATGGTCAGCTCACTGTCAAAACGGTCAATGGTGGTAACTCCCTTCAGCTTCAGAAAGGCTCCCTTTTTTATCTCTTCTTTTACTTCCGGAACCTGCTCGTTCCGAAGGAACATTTTGATCACAATAGAGTCTGTAAAATCCGTAACCGGAAAAATAAGAATGGTTTTTTCATTCCGGATCTCTCTTGCCTCTACATCCAGAACCTGACCTCGTATAATGACTTCTCCCATTTCCCCTGTAATGTTTTCCAGAGGAATGGTTTCACCCTCAAAATCTCTTCCATATATAACATCCGGATTGCTGTCTCTTCGGAATCCACCCCGGAAGTCGCCTCCATGTCCCTTTTTGTCAAAGGATTTTTTCTCCTGCTTTCCTTTTCCGGAAGCTTTTTTATTCTCTTTTTTGTCAGAACCGGAAGAGGCTTCCTCCTGTTTCGGCGTTTCTTCCTCTTTATCCAGCTTTGCATGTTTCAGGACATTTTCCACTTCCTGCTCAATCTGAAGAACTGCATTTTTCCGGTACTTGCTTTCCTGAGCCTCTTCAAACTGAAGCTCGATCTTCAGATTCATTCCGCAGCGTTCACAGAATACCTTATGAAGATATTCCACAAGGATTTCACTTTTTTCCCGGGCGATCACAGAATCCGGAAGCACCAGATTCATTTCCTCTGTGCCGGAAAAAGTAATTCTGGACCGTTTAAAAAGATTATATTCCAGCATATTGTAATTCCGCAGCTCCAGTTCCATGCTGGACCGGTACACCTCAAGAAAATTATCCGGCGTATACTGTCTGGACAGACGGAACTTTTCGATCACCGTTACCTGCATCTGGATTCCCGGAAAGCACTGTCTTTCAATCTGCTGCTGCAGCTCTATGATATATTTTTTGTGGATCCACCGTTCACTGCTGATATAAACCCACAGTCTGGTCTTATCCGGATTGCAGGACACCCTGGTGACAGCTACCATATCCAGAAGCTCCTGCAGCGGATCCTTGATCTTCAGATTTGGAAATACGTCAAAAAAATCTTTTTCCATTTTTTCCTCTTTCTTATTCTTCCCAGTGAAGAAGCTCTTCTCTTAGGGTATCCAGAAGCTGATCCTCCGGAACCTTTTTTATGATCTCTCCCTTTTTGATCAGAAGCCCTACGCCCACTCCCCCGGCAATTCCTATATCAGCTTCCTTTGCTTCTCCCGGTCCGTTTACCACGCAGCCCATAACAGCCACCTTAATATCAAGAGGGATGTCCTGGACCATTGTCTCCACCTGATTTGCAAGACCGATCAGGTCAATCCTGGTACGTCCGCAGGTAGGACAGGACACCACCTCGATCCCTCCTTTTCGAAGTCCCAGAGTTTTCAGGATCCGTTTTGCAGATTTGATCTCCTCCAGAGGCGCTCCGGTAAGAGAAACCCGGATAGTATCTCCGATTCCCTGAGAAAGAATGATCCCAAGCCCTACTGCAGACTTAATGTTTCCGGAATATAAAGTTCCTGCCTCTGTAATTCCCACATGAAGAGGGTACTTTGTCTTTTCTGCGATCAGCTCATGGGCTCTGGCGCACATCATCACATCTGAAGATTTAATACTGATCACCAGATTGTCATATCCCATATCCTCAATGATCTTCACCTTGTCAAGAGCGCTTTCTACCAGCCCCTCTGCAGTGACACCGTGATATTTTTCCACCAGGTCCTTTTCCAGAGAACCGCTGTTTACGCCCACCCGGATAGGAATATTTCTTTCCCTGGCCACATCTACAACCGCTTTTATTCTCTCCCGGCTTCCGATATTTCCGGGGTTAATGCGGATTTTGTCTGCTCCGTTTTCCATTGCCGCAATAGCCAGCCTGTAATCAAAATGAATATCTGCCACCAGAGGAATGTGAATCTGCTTTTTGATCTCAGAAAGCGCCTCTGCCGCCGCCATATCCGGAACCGCGCACCGGATGATCTCACATCCTGCAGCCTCCAGCTCCAGGATCTGCTTTACGGTTGCCTCCACATCATCTGTCCTTGTATTTGTCATAGACTGAATAAGAACAGGATTTCCTCCCCCGATTTTTTTATTTCCGATTTTTATAACCTTTGTATGTTCCCGATACATAATCTTCCTCCTGAAAAATTTATTATGAAACACAAAGAACTGCCACAGCTTTTCCGGAATTCCCGGCTGTGTGACAGCCCTTTTTTCTTTATCTCTGGATTTCCAGAAGCTTTGCTTTCAGATCGTTTTCCATCCGCGCCATCTCCGCTTCGGCAGCCTGACGCTTTGCTCTGCCTTCCTTCTGTATCCGCATCACATCGTCCAGGGTCTGGATCAGTTCTGCATTTGTCTGCTTCAGAGTTTCCAGATCCACAATTCCCCGCTCAGACTCTTTTGCAGTTTCTGCAGATGCCATATGAAGTGTTTCCGCATTTTTACGCAAAAGCTCATTTGTCACATCAGATACCTGTCTCTGAGCCTGCGCCGCCTGGGTAGAATGAGCGATTCCAAGAGCCAGCACCATCTGGCTTTTCCACAGAGGAATGGTATTTACAATAGTTGTCTGGATCTTCTCTGCCATAACTGTATTATTATTCTGCACAAGGCGGATCTGAGGCGCTGTCTGAAGCGAGATCATCCGCGTCAGCTCCAGGTCATGGAGCTTTTTCTCAAAACGGATACACTGACTGTCCAGATCCCTGGCTTTCTGCGCATCCTCCGGCAGTCCGCTTAATCCGGCCTTTTCGGAAAGCTCTTTTAATTTTCCGTTTCTGACAGCGGAAAGCTGTTTTTTTCCTGCCAGGATATACATGGAAAGCTCCCTGAAATAAAGGAGATTCTGTTCATACATCTTATCCATCAACGCAGAATCCTTCAGAAGGCGTACCTGATGCTTCTGAAGCACGTCTGTGATCCGTTCTACATTTGCCTCTGCCTTGTCATACTTGTTTTTCAGATTTTCAATTTTATTTGCCTGTTTTTTAAAAAATCCGAAAAATCCCTTTTCTTCTTCCGTATCAAAATCCTTCAGCTGACTTACCACGTCTGTGAGAAGTTCCCCCACTTCCCCAAGATCCTGAGTTCTTACATTTTTCAGCGCCTCATCCGAAAAATCCGCCATTTTTTTCTGGGTTCCGGCTCCGTACTGAAGAATCTGCGCCGTATTTTCCACATCAATCTTTTCTGCAAAGGAATCCACCATCTTCTGTTCCTCAGAAGTCAGTTCCATCCGGGCCATTTCCTTCTGTACCGGATCCATATCCGGAGTCTCCTCCATAAGAGCGGCAGGATTTTCCGGCTGTTCCGGAGCTTCCGGTTCCAGCTGCGGCTCCAGTGTGAGAAAAGGCATTGACGCTTCTGTTTTGTTTAATTCTTCGCTCATTTTGTTCTCCTTTATGATCAATGCTGTATTTTAAAATCACTGTCCTTCAGCCCTTCCTGGGCAAGTAACGTATGAAGAACGGAAATATCACTGGAAACATCCCAGGCTGTATCCTGAAAAACAGAATCTAGAAGCTTTGCAAAAGCATCGTTCAGAGTATCCAGAGTATCTTCGATCTCTTTTTTGGAGGAACGGATGGTTTCTCCCTGAACAGGCTGACTGTCCATATCCTCATAAGCCTCCAGAAGCTTTACGGTCATGGGAAGATAATAATCCATCATCCGCTTCAGATCCGGAATGATCTCCGGATGAGCCTTGGTCCTCTGAAAAATCTGCTCCACGATTTTTTCCATTTTAAAGATCTTGGCAGAAATTTCCTCCCCCGGAATGGCATCGTTGCTTTTTCTCAGTCTGTCCAGATAATTCCTTCCCTTTTCAAGCACCTCTTTTACCTCAGGGGAAAGCTCTGACTCCTCCTGTGCGCGGAGAGCCTCCTGTTTCTTTTTTTCCTCCAGAGCTTTTTCCATTTCCTGATACTGGCAAAAGGTTTCCCGGCTGGTGATCAGGCAGGTTTCGCTGCCGTCAAAACAGCCTTCCGTAAACCAGCCCTTTCCGATCATTTTTTTCAGATCTTTTTTTACAAATTTCACAGGCTTTCCGACTGCCTGCGCAAGCTTTGTAAGATCACAGTAGGTTCTTTTTCCCAGAGTTTTCTGATATTTTTTGAATCTCCTGAGCTTCCCCAGTCCAAGGATACCTGTTCCCAGCATAAAGGCTCCTGCCGCCATTCCTGTCAGCATAACTGCCGCCGCTCCGCTGCTTCCGGAATCTGTCAGAAGCCGTACCATCTGGACTGCCAGAAATCCACATGCCGTACTTCCTGTAAGAATTCCTCCAAATACAGCAAGGAGAATACTTCTTACTTTCTCTCCGGTCGGCTTCATATAAAGCATCTGAAGCTTCTCACCATTGGCTGCGCTTCCCGATTCCCGGTCACTGCGATGATCAGCCTGCGGCTTCTCTCTGGTTTTTCCCATTTCCGGATGCTCTTTTTTATACTGATCCAGGGTTTTATTTACCATCTGTGTCACTGACTGGCTCATTTCCTGAAAATCTTTAGATTTTACAGCCTTTTCAATGATGTTCTGAACCTGCTGTATTTTATCTTCCACAACAGAAAAATCAAAATCCTGACTGTTGTTTTTTTGATTTTTTTCCATATTCTGTCTCCATCAGACTGCTTCTGCTTTTTGGGATCTGCTCCCGTGCAGACTGTATATTTATTATAGCGAAGTACCGTTCAAAATACAAGTTTTCATTGAAGTTCACCGGCAAAAGTGCTACACTGATTATATCTCACAGTAACGTGGCAAAGTATTTAAAAAGCTGTTGTCACAGGATAACAGGAGGATGATATTATGGAAAAAAAGAACATTGACTGGGGAAATCTGGGTTTTGGCTATGTCCAGACTGATTATCGCTTTGTCTCAGACTTTAAAAACGGTTCCTGGGACGAAGGAAAGCTGACAGAAGACGCAACTGTTGTGATCAATGAATGTGCCGGCGTTCTTCAGTATGCTCAGACTGTTTTTGAGGGAATGAAAGCATACACAACAGAAGACGGACGGATCGTAACCTTCCGCCCTGATCTGAATGCAGAACGTATGGAAAACTCTGCAAAAAGACTGGAAATGCCGGTATTTCCAAAAGACCGGTTCATCCAGGCCGTTGTGGACACCGTAAAAGCCAACGCCGCTTACGTTCCGCCTTTTGGTTCCGGAGCTACCCTTTATATCCGTCCCTATATGTTTGGGACAAATCCGGTCATCGGTGTAAAACCTGCTGACGAATATCAGTTCCGGGTATTTACCACCCCGGTTGGTCCGTACTTCAAGGGAGGCGTGAAGCCTCTTACTATCCGTGTCACAGATTTTGACCGGGCTGCTCCTCATGGTACAGGTCATATCAAGGCCGGACTGAATTACGCTATGAGTATGCATGCGATCATGGACGCTCACCGCCAGGGCTACGACGAAAACATGTACCTGGATGCAGCTACCAGAACAAAGGTAGAGGAGACCGGCGGAGCCAACTTCCTTTTTGTTACAAAAGACGGAAAAGTGGTTACTCCGAAATCCGACAGTATCCTGCCTTCCATTACCCGCCGTTCTCTTATCTATGTAGCTCAGCACTGCCTTGGTCTGGAAGCAGAGGAACGCGAGGTTACACTGGAGGAGGTAAAAGATTTTGCTGAGTGCGGCCTTTGCGGTACTGCAGCAGTTATTTCTCCTGTAGGAAAAATTGTGGACCACGGAAAAGAAATCTGCTTCCCCTCCGGCATGACAGAGATGGGGCCTGTAACCAAAAAGCTTTATGAAGCTCTTACCGGTATCCAGATGGGACGTCTGGAAGCTCCGGAAGGCTGGCTTCAGGTAATCGAATAATACCTTCCAAAAAGTCAAACGCTGCAGAAAATATAAACTCTGCAGCGTTTTCTTTTCCGGAACATGTCTGTTCCTGTGTCATATTTTTATTTTACTCTTTCGTATTTCACAAACTCATATTCCAGATCAAAATAAGTCTGCTCTTCGCTCCTGGCTGTGATCTCCCATTCCGGAGACTCGTCCAGATTTGGGAAATAGCGGTCTGCCTCATATCCAAAGTCGATCTTTGTCACATGAGCTGTGTCACAATAAGGAAGAAGCTGTTTGTATACGCTGTCTCCACCCACACAGTAAACCTGATCGGACGGATATTTTTTTATTTCTTCCAGAAGCTCTTCGATACTGTGAACCACGGTTGCATCCTTTACCTTAAAGTCTTTATTTGTGGTAAGGATAATGTTGGTTCTGTTTTTCAGAGGAAGTCCTCCTGGAAATGTTTCCAGTGTTTTTCTTCCCAGTACGATCACCTTTCCGGTTGTCTCCTGACGAAACATTTTCATATCTGCCGGAATGGCTACAAGAAGCTTGTTGTCCTTTCCGATGGCCCAGTTTTTGTCAACTGCTACAATGATATTCATGGTATTTTTCCTTTCTGTTTTTAGATTGCAATAGGAATATTTTTAATCTGTGGCCAGGTCTGATAATTTTCCACAATCAGATCATCCACTGTAAAATCATAAAAGTTCTTAATCTCCGGATTCAGTCTCACAGAAGGCGCCGGATACGGGGTTCTGCTGATCAGCTCTTTTATTACCGGAATGTGCCTGTCGTAAATATGACAGTCTGAGATCACATGAACAAGCTCTCCTGCCTCCATGTCGCACACCTGGGCAAACATCATAAGAAGAATGGAATACTGGCACACATTCCAGTTGTTTGCTGCCAGAATATCCTGAGATCTCTGATTCAGGATCGCATTTAAAGTCAGCTTGTCTTTTCCCGGTTCCTTTGTCACATTAAAGGTCATGGAATATGCGCAGGGATAAAGATTCATTTCATGAAGATCCTGATGCACATAAATATTCGTCATGATCCTGCGGCTGTAAGGATTGTGTTTCAGGTCATAGAGAACACGGTCTACCTGATCCATCATTCCTTCTTTATATTCATGCTTCACCTGCATCTGATATCCGTAGGCCTTACCGATAGAGCCTGTCTCATCCGCCCAGCTGTCCCAGATATGACTGTTCAGGTCATGAATGTTATTTGACTTTTTCTGCCAGATCCAGAGGATCTCATCCATCGCGCTTTTCAGTGCAGTCTTACGAAGAGTCAGAGCCGGAAATTCCTTTCTGAGATCATACCGGTTTACCACTCCGAATTTTTTTATTGTATAAGCAGGCGTTCCGTCCTCCCATACCGGACGTACCTTTTCCCCCTCTGTGCTGGTGCCGTTTTCAATCACATCTCTGCACATATTAATAAATATTGTATCTGCAACACTCATGTCCGCGCCTCCTTTTTGCTTTTGTTTCCTGGGCCTTTCCGGAAAACCTGCTGCTTCAAAAGTCGTTTTCCCGGCAGGCCGGACTCTGCCTGTTATTATACCATACCAGAGCCGTGATTGCCAGAGTGCTTTACAAACCAATGCCGCCGTGCTATATTAAAACTCATGAAAAAAATACTCATAACACTTTTAAAACCACTTTCGTTTCTGCCAGCGCTGCTGATGATGTATATTATTTTTTCATTTTCTGCCCAGACCGGGGAGGTGTCCGGGAATCTCAGCTACAAAATCAGCTACCAGATCGTAGAAACCAAAAACGAACTTCTCAATACCGGAAAAAGCTATGAAGAGCTTGCATACGAGGCAGAGCAGATTCATTACTATGTCCGCAAGGCCGCACACATGACAGAATACTGCCTGCTTGCCGTTGCTGTTTCTTTTCCATTTTATGTATATCGCATCAGAGGACTGCGGCTGTTTCTTCTTGCCGGGATCATCTGCGTGGGATTTGCCGGGCTGGATGAATATCATCAGTCCTTTGTGGCCGGCCGTTCTCCCGGGATCCGGGACGTAGGCTTTGACAGCCTGGGCGCTCTGATCGGGATCCTTCTGGTTCAGCTCTTTTGCTGGTCCACCCTCCACGCGCCTTCTTCCGGAAACCAAAAGCGCCGTAAAAGGCGGTAACACACAGACCGGGGGAACATGGATTTTCATGTTCCCCCGGCCTTTTTACAATATTCTGATTTCTCCCGGAGCTTATTCCTGATCTTTGTCCTTATCCTTCTCCTCTTCTGTATCAGAATTCTGCGCTTCCTGCGCCTCTTTCTCCGCTACATTTCCCGCCAGTTTCGCACGCTCTGCAATGGTCATTCTCTTAGGCTCCTGAACCGGCTCAACCGGATGTTCCTTTTCCTCTTCCGCCGCTGCGGCCTTTTTGGCATCGCTTCTCTGTTTCGCAGTCTTTGCTGCCACAAAAAGCATTCCTGCGCCAATGATCAGAAAAGCGGCTCCCGCGATGAAGAATCCCCAGCTTGCCCCCTCTTCGCCTTTCAGCACGTTTGCGCAGAGCTTATAACCTGTATAGAGAAGGTATACTCCGGCAAGAAGCAGAAGGCCGAAATTTGCCGCAGGTCTTTCCTTTTTTTCAGGCTCTGAATCTGCTGAAGCCTTCTCGCTGTTTTCAGATGTCTGAATCTCAGTTTCTTTTTTTAACTCTGTATCAGCAGACATTTCCAGTTCTTCATTTCTTTCTTCCATATAAATGTCCCTTTCGTATGTTTTTTCATTTTCCTGCATTTATGTTTTCCGTTACAGATCTTAAAGCTTCCGTGTATCTGTCAGAGATGTACTGTTCAGCATTTTGTATCCTGCGCTTCTTCCTCTGACAGCTTCTCTTCAGCTGACTGCTCTTCTGTTTCCGATACCGGTTCTTCCTTCTTCAGACGTCCGTAGATCCGGTTCAGTTCTCCCATTGTATAAATGGTAATATCAGAAAGCTGTCCCTTTCGCATTCTCCATCTCCAGTTCAGCCCCAGGGTTGCAGGCGCATTCAGTCTTGCTTCGTTTCCCAGGCACAGATAGTCCTGAACAGGAATCACAGCCAGATCTGCCACACTGGCCAGGGCTGTGCGGATCAGTCCCCACACGCAGTCGTTCACAGGCCTGTCATAACAGTTGATATATGCCCGTACAAACTCATTGTCATGTCCCTGCAGACCTTCCAGCCATCCTTTTGTCGTCTCATTATCATGAGTTCCTGTATAGACCACACAGTTTTTATCATATTTATGAGGAAGATATTCACTGTCCTCGCTTCCGTCAAATGCAAACTGCAACACTTTCATTCCCGGAAATCCGGTGTCCTTTACAAGCTTCACCACGCTGTCTGTCAAAAATCCCAGATCTTCTGCGATCACCTGAAGCTTTTGTACATTCTTTTTTAACACCTCAAATAATTCCAGTCCCGGTCCCTTTTCCCAGCGGCCGTTTTCTGCAGTAGCATCTCCGTAAGGTATGGAATAATATTCGTCAAATCCTCTGAAGTGATCGATTCTTGCCACATCATACCGCTCCATACAATAGGTCATTCTCTGTATCCACCAGGCATAGCCGGTAGCCTTATGCTTTTTCCAGTCATAAAGAGGATTTCCCCACAGCTGGCCCGTAGCAGAAAATGCATCCGGCGGACAGCCTGCAACAGCCTTTGGACTGCATTCCTCATCAATCTGAAACAGTTCCGGATTCGCCCACACATCCGCACTGTCAAGGGCAACGTAAATCGGCACATCACCTATGATCTTAATTCCTTTTTTGTTGGCATAGGCTTTCAGCTTTTTCCACTGTTTTTCAAAAAGATACTGCTGGAAGCAATAAAAGCCCACTTCCTCTGACAGCTCGCTTTCCGCTCTTTTTACATATCCGGAGCTGCGGTCTTTCAGTTCCTTCGGCCAGTCCAGCCAGCTCTCTCCGTTTCTGCTGTTTTTGATCGCCATATAAAGAGCATAATCTTTCAGCCAAATCTGATACTCCCTTACAAAAGCCTGATATTCACTGTCATTTTCCAGATCCGCTCTTTCATAGGCTTTTTTCAGAAGTGGAAATCTGCTGTTATATATTTTTTCATAATCCACATAGCCGGGGTCATCTCCCCAGCTGCAGGAAGTACATTCTTCTTTTGTAAGAAGCCCTTCCCGGACCAGTTCATCCAGATCAATAAAATATGGATTTCCCGCAAAGGTAGAACAGGACTGATACGGAGAATCTCCATATCCTGTCGGACCAAGAGGAAGAATCTGCCAGTACTGCTGGCCTGCTTTTTCCAGCTGATCTACAAACTCATATGCCTCTCTGGAAAAGCATCCGATTCCATATTCTGACGGAAGGCTTGAAACAGCCATTAAAACACCGCTTGCTCTCATTTATTCTTCTCCTTCGTGTTTCGCACTAAATGAATCCGGCTTCTCAGGTCCATACATTATAAAGTCTTAGTTTTTGCCGGTCACCCGGAGAACATTATACCAATCCATATGCTTATGGTCAAGGAAAAAGCCGGGGACATCTCCCCGGCTTTCGCACCTTGTTACTGTTTACCGCCTTCACAGCAACCTGGTCAGAATACATACCAAATCACCTTTGATGATCACATTTTGCCCTGTATATCCCCTGAGCATCAGCTCCGCCTTTCAAAACAGTGCTGTGCGGACACTAACACAAGCTCTCCATTGTCCTCTGCCTGTTTTTCGGTTCTTCCGCAGCCTGCCAGACAGAAAGCGCATAAAATACCTATAAAAATTATTTTCCGTGTTCTTTTCACCGGGTTCTCTCCTTTATCCATACAGATATTCATTCATAGTATGGACAGAAAAATATCTTCTATTCGGAAAGCTTATAATACTCAGAAACCTTTTTTCCTGATATATACAGAAATATCTCTGAATACCCGCTCCCGGTCTTTTTCGTTCAGAATTTCATGGCGCATTCCCGGATAAAGTTTCCCTTTTACATCCCTGTAGCCTGCGTCTCTCATTTTCTGAACTGCCGCTGCAAACTGCCGCACATTGCCCAGGCACGGATCGTCTGCGCCGCTGATAAAAAGAACAGGCAGCTCCGGCTTCGTACAGTTCCAGTGCTTCACATCATAAGCTCTTTTCATCAGCTGAAACAGAGCCAGATAAGCATCGTCCGTAAACGTAAATCCGCAAAGTTCTGAGTCCGTATAAGCCTGATATACCTCCGGATCCGAACAGATCCATGCGTTTCTGTTTTTTTCCCCGCTGAACCTGGCTGCATAATTCCCAAAGGACAGTATTTCCAGAAGACGGCTTCTGTGCCTCATTCCAAAGAGTTTTCCTTCCAGTTTCGCGATCACGCTCCCTGCGATCCGCGCCCTCCGGTTGCTGGGTGAGCCGCAGACGATCAGCATATCCATGCAGTCATCATGCTCTGCCGCAAAAGCTCTCACTGCCAGGGAACCCATGCTGTGCCCCATCAGTATCAGAGGAAGATCCGGAAATTTCTCTCTGATCTGCCGGTTGACACTGGCAATATCCGCCAGCATGGCATCTGCTCCTCCGCCGTACATGTAGCCCAGGTCATCCCCGGAGCGGACGCTCTGCCCGTGTCCTCTGTGGTCGTGGATCACTGCCACATACCCAAGAGAAGCCATGTACTCCATAAACGGCTCATACCGTTCCTTGTGTTCGCTCATTCCGTGTACCAGCTGTATTACACCTTTGTACGGCATTTCCTCCGGACAGATACTGAGAGCTGAGATTCTCAGTCCGTCCGCATCTGATCTGAAAAACTGTCTGTATCTTTTTACCATATCTATTTTCCTCCTGCCCTGTCATTCTGTCAGTTATCTTTTTATTGATTATCTTTTTATTTTATCCTCTTTTTCTTTCCCTCCTGTAATTTATACGTAACCGCTGTCACACAAAAGATCACCGGTCAGCCCGGCCTGGTTAAAATGCCCCCTGAACAGTAGCAGTCAAAAAGCAACATTTATTCCTGAGACACAGGATAACCTTGTCAACCAGCCGTATGCTCTGGTATAATAAATCATGTAACACTTACACAGATACTGTCAAAAGACTATTTATAAAAACAAGGAGGAACTATGGATCAACAAACTCAGGAGAGCAGCCAGGAGCAGGTCACTGCTTCCGAAAACATCTCTCCCATCAAAAAGAAAAAGAAGAAAAAAGGGCTGATCATTTTTCTTGTAGTCCTGCTGATTGCCGCTGCCGCAGGCGCAGGCTGTTACTTTATGGAACGCCAGAAGCCTGTCTCCACAGTCAAATCATTCCTGGAGCATGTGCGCACTATGAATTTTGAGGGAATGAAATCCCTGCTTCAGAGTAATGACATGTCCGCTCTCGACAACGCAGATATTACAAATGAAGCTTATCATGCATTTTTCCAGGGCGTCAATCAGAAAATGACCTATGAGATCAAAAAAACAGATTTCAGCCTTGCCAATGGAACTGCCACTGTCACAGCAAAAATCAAATACATTGACGGTTCTGATATTTACAAGGAAACCATTACCGAATTTTTAAAGCAGATCGTCTCCACTGCCTTTTCCGGTCAGGAGCTTACAGAGGAACAGACCCAGCAGAAGCTTGCCGCTCTTCTGGAAGAAAAATCAGCAACTGTGAAAGACAAGTTTGCAGAAGCAGAAATTTCCTATCCTCTTATTAAAGCAGGAGGACAGTGGAAGATCGTATCTCTGGATACAGAAACCGTTCGCATAATGTCCGCAAACTTTACGAATGTACAGGACGAGATCAATCAGTCTCTGGAAGAAATGGAAACTTCCGAAACACAGCCTGAGCAGGAAGCGCCTCAGGCATCTGCAGACGGCAAGATCGATATGAGCAATGACAAATTTACCATTCACTATAAACAGCACCGGGTGACAACTGATTTTGCCGGAGCTCCATGTCTTCTTGTATATTATGATTACAGCAATAACGGCTCTTCCGCTTCCAGCGCCATGGTTGATGTCAATCTCCAGGCTTACCAGAACGGCAATCTCCTGGAACCTGCAATTCCGGAATCAGATGACGAAGCCATTGATCAGTTTATGACTGAGGTGCAGCCGGGACAGGCAGTTACTGTATGTCAGGCCTTTACACTTCAGGATGAATCCGACGTAACGCTTCAGGCAGGTGAGGCATTCAGCTTCGGCGGAGGAACCGTTGTCTCTCAGGTACTGAAAATCAAATAATTTTTTCAAGATATTCGCAGCTGAAAATGCTGCGAATATTTTTTTTGTTTTTTCGGAATACTATCTGCATGAAAGGATGGTGACTTATGGATAATAAATTTTTGCAGTATTTTGCTCTGACCATTACTATTATAGGTGCAGTCAACTGGGGACTGATCGGCTTCTTTAATCTGAATCTGGTGGCTCTGATCTTCGGAAGCATGAGCTGGCTGTCAAGGATCGTTTATGGGCTTGTCGGTCTCTGTGGTCTTTATCTTCTTTCTTTATATGGAGTGATCGGACAGGAAAGGCGGGAAATGTAATGGCAGCAGATACTGAAAACAAAACCACGATGTCTCATTGTACTGCAGCTCCTGCAGAGCTTCCGGAAAACTGCCTGGAAAAAATCCGGGATTTCGAAAGAGAGCTGAACAAACAGGGATATTGGAATATTGCTCTTGTGGCCTATCAGATAAAAGAATAAAGAAAAAAGAGTCAGGAACCAATTCCTGACTCTTAAGAGCGATAGACGGGGCTCGAACCCGCGGTCTCGACCTTGGCAAGGTCGCGCGTTACCAACTACGCCACTATCGCACAAGCGGGTGATGGGAATCGAACCCACGTATCCAGCTTGGAAGGCTGGTGTTCTACCATTGAACTACACCCGCAAGTGTTTGTCTTGTGAGAGTTTTTTGTGTTTCCCTCAACCGACTTCGTTAGTATATAACACATATATCTAAATGTCAACACTTTTTTTAAAAAAATTTATTTTTATTTTTTTGGTGAGAAATGTAAAAGTAACTTCCGGTTCTTCTTCACACTTCCGGAAGTTACTTTTACATTCCGGCTTTATTTTTTAATTACAGGAGCTGCTGTTCTGCAGGCTGATACAGCAGCTCCTGTTTCCTGTTGATTTCTTTCCGGATCAGATTAGTTTTCCCAGTCCCATACATCCGCTTTGGAAACTGTGTTCCTTGGCTTTTTGATCACAAGCTCCGGGCTTTTAGCGCTTACCTTAGTATTGGCAGGAATAGAGGAAGTAATAAATGTATTTCCACCTATGATCGTATTCTCGCCGATCACTGTTTCTCCGCCAAGAACAGTAGAATTAGAATAAATCGTCACATTATCCCCGATAGTAGGATGACGTTTCACATCTGCAAGCTGCTGTCCCTGTCTGGTAGAAAGAGCTCCCAGGGTTACTCCCTGATACAGTTTTACATTTTTGCCGATTTCCGTTGTCTCGCCAATAACAACTCCGGTACCATGGTCAATAAAAAAGTAATCTCCAATAGTTGCTCCGGGATTGATGTCGATTCCGGTTTTTCCATGAGCATATTCTGTCATGATACGTGGAATATACGGAACCTTTTCCATATAAAGAATATGAGCCAGACGATATACATAAATAGCAAACAGCCCAGGATAAGAAAATATAATCTCTTCCTTGCTTTTTGCCGCCGGGTCTCCGTCAAATCCCGCCTGTACATCCTTCAGAAGTTTTTTCTGTACTTCCGGAAGCTTTTCAAAAAAATCATCACAAATGGCTTCTGCCCTGGCGCAGGCTTCTTCCTTCTGTATATCCTGGTCAGCGTAAAGAAATGCAATTTCCACCTGACTTTTCAGTCTGTCATAAAAATCATTCAGAAGAAATGCTGTAAACTGCTCTGGAAACAGCCTTGCCGCCGTATCCTCACCAAAATATCCCGGAAATATCACAGACCGGAGATCTCTCACCAGATCAATGATCACAGATCTGTTAGGAAGGCTTCTTCCGTTTTTCGGCATAAACAGCTCTTCCCTGTCATAATTTTCTGTAAGACTTTCTGCAGCTTTTAAAACTGCTTCTTTTTTTCTGCTCATAATTCCTCCTGTCTGCTGAAATCTTTTTATCTTATAATATAGTATAGCTTTTTCTGTGCGTCAAGGAACAGAAACAGATTCCAAAAATAATTTGACTTTCCCCGGGCCAGCCGATATAATAAAATCTGTCATGGAGATGTACCCAAGTGGCTGAAGGGTCCGCACTCGAAATGCGGTAGGCCGGGCA
>OLQH01000048.1_pt1 | contig 135456 bp, 127 predicted proteins | sample 1672671 | NCBI WGS metagenome assembly OLQH01 (sample SAMEA3136712, study PRJEB25190) | human gut metagenome | reverse complement strand
TCAAAAAGAAGTTGATTTTGATGGAACAATGACAGTAATGATTTGTACATTATAATGAGATGTTATCATTGTAGTCATGAAATAAAAGATTCTGCTTTTGCTTATAAGGGTAGACAAGAATGTAAAGAATGTCATAGTATTTATCAAATTCATTTTCCTTCAGGAGTAGGATTTATTCCTATTATGATTGCCTTTATACCGGCTTTATATATGGTAACAATTTTAAGATATGCATTTATTGTTGGACTTGCGGTCTTTGTTATCTTTTATTGGGCCATTGATATTATTATGAATAATTTTTTAATTTATTTAGGTAAATATGAAATTGAAGAAATTGAATAAAACTTGTATTTAAAAAAATAAAGAGTATCATTAAATATGTAAATAGAAACAGGGGAGCTTGTATGCAGGCTGAGAGGAAGTCATCAAACTTCGACCCTTTAACCTGATATGGATAATGCCATCGTAGGAAGTCAACATTTCGATTTTTTTACAGGAGCATGTCTCCTGTTTTTTATTTAAAAAGAAGTATCCACATATGTGGCGGATTGAAGGGGAGCGCCTTGAATCTTGTATTAAGCGAAGGGAAGCTGTGTTCCAGCGTGAGAGGATACCACAAAGTATCGACCGAACTACCATAAAGTTATTTCATAAACGAAGTTTATGTTTTTGATGATGGGTAAGTTTGGTCATCTTCATATTTATGAAATAACTTGTAAAAAACAAGGAGAGAAAATATGTTAGAAGAAATGTTAAAAAATGTTAGAGAAAAAAGTCCACTCATTCACAATATTACAAATTATGTTACAGTCAATGATTGTGCTAATGTCGTTCTTGCATGTGGAGCATCACCAATTATGGCAGATGATCAAGAAGAAGTTGCTGAAATTACTTCGATTTGTACAGGACTTAATATTAATATTGGAACACTTAATATGCGTACGATTGAATCAATGGTCATTGCTGGGAAAAAAGCTAATGAACTTCGTCATCCAGTTGTATTAGATCCTGTAGGAGTTGGAGCATCTACGTTAAGAACTCAAACAGCTTTAAAGTTATTAAAAGAAATTCAGTTTTCAGTTATTCGTGGAAATATTTCAGAAATCAAAACTTTAGCTTTAGGAAGTGGTACAACGAAGGGTGTTGATGCTAATCTTGCAGATAAAGTGACAGCAGAAAATATCCATGAAGTTGTCAGTTTTGCTCAAGAGTTTTCTAAAAAAACAGGAGCAGTTATCGCTATTACAGGAGCTATTGACTTAGTATGCAATGAAAATATTGCTTATGCAATTTATAATGGTCATGAAATGATGTCTTCGATTACAGGAACAGGATGTCAATTATCTGCTTTAACAGCATCTTTTATTTCAGCAAACCCTACTCAATTATTGGAAGCAACAGTTGCTGCAGTATGTACCATGGGTCTTGCTGGAGAAATCGCACATGAAAGATTAACAGCGTTAGATGGTAATGCAAGTTATCGAAATTATATTATTGATGCTATTTATAATATGACGCCTAAGCAATTACAAGAAGGATCTCAATATAAAAAAATCTAACTAGATATGTGATTACTCTAAAGTAATGAAAAGAGGAAGATTATGAAAACAACAGATAAGATGTTAGAAGCAACAAAAGAACTATGGAAATCTTATAATGAACATCCTTTTGTTAAAGGAATACAAGATGGTTCATTAGATAAAGATAAATTTAAATATTATATTATGCAAGATTATCTTTATTTAAAAGAATACGCTAAAGTTTTTGCGATTGGAGTTGCTAAAGCAAAAACTTTAGAAACAGCAAATCTTTTTGCTAAATATATTGCTGTAATGAATGGTGAATTAGATGTTCATAGTGGTTATATGGGAAAATTTAATGTAAGCCAAGAAGAAATAGATGATATGAAACCATCACTTGATAATTTATCTTATACCTCTTATATGCTACGTGTTGCTTATGAAGAAGGAGAAGCAGAAATCTTGGCAGCTATATTATCTTGTGCTTATAGTTATGAAGTTATTGCGAAAAAGATTGTTGAAAATAATCCAAATTCAATCAATGATGAATTTTATGGGGATTGGATCAAAGGCTATGCTTCTAATGAATATGCTAGTGGTAATATTATTTTAATAGAAACAATGAATCAACTTACTAAAGATTATACAGAAAAACAAATTCAACATCTTATTGATATCTTTGTAGCATGTTCAAGATATGAACTTGCATTTTGGCAAATGTCATGGGATAAAAGTTGTTAGTAAATAAAAAAATGAAAGAGACAAAACATCTTTCATTTTTTCATTATAAAGAAAAAGAAGGAGAGTTATTCTCCTTCATAATTTTCAACGTTATGGTAGATTTTATCTACATCATCACAAGCATTTAAAAGATTCATTAATCTTTCAAATAATTCCATATCTTCACCTTCAAGAGATACATATTCTTGAGGTGTTGTAGCGATTTCTTCTACATCAAATTCAGCATTAGGACAAGCTGCTTCAATAGCATCTTTCATTTTATATAAATCAGTTGGTGCACCAGTCAATTCAATTGAACCATCTTCATGAGTTTCAATTTCTTGACAATCGGCTTCACCTTCCATTAAAGCTTCTAAAGTTTGTTCTTCATCTAATCCTTTAAAAGTTAAAATAGAATATGTATCATATAAATAAGATACTGAACCTTCATTTCCTAATTTAGCTTTAGATTTTGTAAATGCAGGACGTACTTGAGAAATAGTACGATTAATATTATCAGTTAAGCATTTAACAATAACAGTTGAACCACTTGGACCATATCCTTCAAATGTTTTTTCTTGATAATCTTCAGTAGCTCCACTTTTTACTTTATCAACTGCACGTTTAATAACGTCAGCAGGAACTTGTTCTTTTTTAGCTTTAGCAATAATTCTTCTTAATGCTAAGTTACCATCTGGATCAGTACCACCAGCTTTAGCAGCTAAATAGATTTCTTTTCCATAACGAGAATATAATTTTGCTTTTGCTGCAGCAGTTTTTGCCATAGCAACTTTACGCACTTCATGTGCTCTACCCATAAAAAAGCCTCCTTAATTGTATGTAATCTCAATACTTGGTTATTATAGCGAATACATCGAGGTTTTTCAAGGTTTAATATAAATGACAAACGAGTTTTGTTCATGTATAATGAAAAAGCAAATGAGGGATAAAGATGGAAACAATTGTTATTATTGGAGCAGGTGCAAGTGGACTTGCATGTATGAATGAATTAGTAAAAACAAATAAATATAATATTATTGTCTTGGAACAATCTAATAAAGCAGCTAGAAAAATACTTGCTAGCGGTAATGGAAGATGTAATGTTTCAAATTTGAATATGGATATTAAGTACTATAATCATCAAGACCCTTTAATAGAAAAATTAATTAAAGAATTTGATGTTGTCAATTTTTTTAAACAACTTTCTTTAAAACTACGTTATGAAAAGAACCTTGTTTATCCATATTCACTTTCAAGTTTATCTGTTAAAAATGCTTTAATGAAAAATATGGATAATGTATCGTATATCGATAATTGTGAGGTTCTAGCAATAAAAAAAGCTAAAACATATGAAATTATTACGACTAATGGACATTATCAAGCAGATAAAATAGTCATTGCAACAGGTTCACCTGCGAGTCATTTATCAGGACAAAATAATTTAAAAATGTTAGAAAAAATGCCTATTTCCATGATTCCATTTACACCAAGTCTTGTTCAAGTAAAAACAAAACCCGTTTTTAAAGCTTTAAAAGGACAAAGAGTAAAGGGAATTGCAATGCTTTATGATCAAAATCAATTGATTGAAAAACAAACAGGAGAAATCATGTTTACAGATTATGGTCTATCAGGTATTTGTGTTATGCAATTATCTAGATATTTAGAGCATTTAAAAAATCCAAAACTTGTTTTAAATTTATTGCCTGATATTGAAAAAGAAGAATTTCAACACTATGGTTTGGAAGGATTCTTTCATGAAAAAATCGTTCAGGTTTTTAAAGAAAAAAATATTGATCCTCAATATATGGAAATAAAGATTCTTGATACTATGTCAATTGAAAAAGCACAAGTTTGTCATGGAGGCGTTTCTTTAAAAGAAGTAGATGAAAATTTACAACTTAAGAAATATCCAGGCATTTATGTTTGTGGAGAAGCTTTGGATGTTGATGGTGATTGTGGAGGTTACAATTTACATTTTGCTTTTGCAAGTGGTGTACATGTGGCAAAATCTTTTAGAGAAGATAAGTAGTTTAGTAATCTTAGGTGACTAATAGGGTGAACGATACAATGAATAAGATACTAGAATCCCTATATGATGATCCTGGATATACAATTACCGAACTTGCAAATATTATGAAAATGAGTAGAAAGAGTATTTCAAATAATATTAAAAAGTTAAAGGATTTAGGAATTATTGAAAGAGTTGGAAATAACAAAAAAGGATATTGGAAAATAAAGAGATAGGAGAAGGTATGTTAAAAGTAAGTAATATTGCAGTTTCTTTAGATGAAAAAGATTATGCTAAAGTTATTGCGAATACATTAAATATAAGAAAATCACAAGTAAAGAATGTAAAGATTGCTAAAAAGGCAGTCGATGCAAGAAGAAAGAATAAAGTACATTTTAATATGGGCTTTACTTTTGAATATGTCGATGAAGATCAATTATTAAAAACACATAGTAAACAAGTAAGTAAAGTTAAAGAATATCATTATGACAAGTTAACACCAAATAATCAAACAATTATGGTTGTTGGAAGTGGGCCAGCAGGATTATTCTGTGCCTATAATTTAGCGCGTAGTGGGCAAAAGGTAATCTTGATTGAACAAGGTAAATGTGTTGATGAAAGAAAAAAAGACATTGATACTTATTTAGAAACAGGTAAGTTAAATACTCAAAGTAATGTTCAATTTGGAGAAGGAGGAGCAGGAACGTTCTCTGATGGAAAGTTGACGACAGGTATTAAGGATTATCGTAAACAATTTGTATTGAATACTTTTTATGAACATGGTGCAAGTGAAGATATTCTTTATTTAAATAAACCACATTTAGGAACAGATGTTTTAATTAATGTGGTTAAAAATATCAGAAAAGATATTGAAAAATGTGGAGATGTTCGTTTTGAAACAAAATTAGTAGATATCATTATTGAAGATAATCAATTAAAAGAAGTTGTTTTAGAAAATAATGAAGGAACATATAAAGAAAAAGTAGATCAACTGGTATTGGCTATTGGTCATAGTGCGAGAAAAACATATGAAATGCTTTATCAAAAACAATTAGAAATTTCTCAAAAAGCTTTTGCAGTAGGAATGCGTATTGAACACAGTCAAGAATTTATTAATAAAAGCCAATATGGAAAATTCTATGATCATCCTGCATTAAAAGCGGCTGATTATAAATTGGCGGTGCATACAAGTCAAAAAAGAGGAGTCTATACTTTCTGTATGTGTCCTGGTGGTTATGTCATGAATGCAGCCAGTGAAGAAAAAAGACTGGTTGTTAACGGTATGTCTAATTACAAACGTGATAATAAATACGATAATAGTGCTGTCTTAGTCAATGTGACACCTGATGATTTTGGTAGTTCACATCCTCTTGCTGGGATGTATTTTCAAAGAAAATTGGAAGAAAAAGCTTTTGAACTCGGTGGAAGTGATTATTCAATACCTGTTCAAAAAGTAGAAGATTATTTAGAAAATAAAGAAGGTATTGAAAATATTGAAACAAGTTTAAAAAGAGTTAAAAATGCTAATCTCAATGCATTACTTCCTGAAATCTTGAATATAAATTTAAAAGAAGGACTTCTTTTAATGAATAATAAGATTAATGGATTTACAAGTAATGCCACATTACTTGGTGTTGAATCAAGAAGTTCTGCACCAATCCGTTTTTATCGAGATGAAAATATGGAAAGTAATATTAAAGGTATTTATCCAATTGGCGAAGGTGCTGGATATGCTGGAGGTATTATGTCAAGTGCAATTGATGGTTTGAAATGTAGTGAGGTATTACTCAAAGGAGAGAGATAATGTGTCATTATTTGAACTTGTTGTTATTTCAATTTCATTAGCGATGGATGCTTTTACTGTTTCGATGATGTATGGTATTTCTATGCCAAAAGGAAATATTAAGAAACAAAGCTTCATTGCTTTTTATTTTGGCTTTTTTCAGGCATTGATGCCTTTTTTAGGATATCATTTAGGATGTGTATTTTCAAAAAAGATACAAGCCTATGATCATTATATCGCTTTTATCTTTTTAATGATTGTTGGCATCAATATGTTAAAAGATGCTTTTAGTGAAGAAGAAACAAATTATAATTTTAAATTATTAGATTTAACAATTCTTGCTTTTGCAACAAGTATTGATGCTTTTGCTATTGGTATGACTTTTGCTTTTTTAGAAGTAGCTATTTATCAAGCTTTATTGATTATAGGAATTATTACTTTTCTATTATGTTTGTTTGCTTTACAAATTGGACGTTATTTAAACAATAAGTTTCAAAATAAGGCACTTATTTTTGGGGGCATTGTTTTGATTTTAATTGCTTTTAAAACATTGTTGGAGCATCTCTTTTGAAAAAAGTATATAATAAAATAGGTGACAAGTATGAAAGAAGAAGAAAAAATTATAAAAAATACTATAAAGAGAACAAAAGAATATGATCGAACACTTTCTCCCTATGCTTGTAAAACAAGTGAATGCCAAAAATTAAGAAAAGAAGAAAGTGAACATGAAGAATTTGATATTCGTTGGCCTTTTGAAGAAGATATTGATCGTATTTTATATTGTAAATCTTATCAACGTTACACAGATAAAACACAGGCTCTTTCATTTTTTCAAAGTGCCCATATTTCTAAACGTTCCATCCATGTTCAATGGGTTTCACGTATTGCCAGACAAATAGGAAAAGGTTTGAATTTAAATTTAGATTTAATTGAAGCGGCTGCTTTAGGACATGATTTAGGACATGCTCCTTATGGTCATGTAGGAGAAAGAGCGTTGAATGAAAAACTACAAGAAAAAGGTTTTGGATATTTTTGTCATAATGCTAATAGTGTACGAAATATTCTTTATTTAGAAAGAAATGGGAAAGGCTATAATGTTTCTTTACAAGTCTTAGATGCTATTTTGTGTCATAATGGTGAAATGCTTTCTAAAAAATATGAACCAGATCGTAAAAAAACAAAAAAACAATTCTTACAAGAGTATCATGATTGTTGGCATAAAGAAAATGCCAGTCTTGAGTTAAAACCAATGACTTTAGAAGGATGTGTGGTTCGTATTTCAGATGTGATTTCTTATATTGGAAAAGATATTGAAGATGCTATGAGTGTAGGTATCTTACAAAAGAAAGATCTTCCTGAAAATGTAGTAAAAGTATTAGGAGATAATAATAAATCAATTATGAATAAATTAATTGGTGATTTGATGATTCATAGTTATCAAAAACCATATTTACGTTTTTCTCATGAAGTCTTTGAAGCATTATCATCCCTACTTTCCTTTTTAGGAGAAAAAGTCCATCATCATCCTGTTCTTGAAAAAGAAAATGCTAAACTTTCAAGAATGGTTAAAGAACTCTTTGATGTTTATTTAGAAGAATTGGAAAATAATGATCAAGATTCGAATATTGTTAAGTTTAAAAATAAGATGGTAGAAAATTATCAAAATATGCCCAATCCTTTGATTGTTTCTGATTATTTATCAATGATGACGGATACTTATGTTTTAAATGATTATGAAAGAAAATTTTTACCAATACTTCATGGTGAAAAACTTTAATAATTATTTTATTTGGTGTAAAATATAAATATACAGGAGGGATGGCTTATGAAATTAATTATTGCTATCGTAAATTCTGATGATAGTTCATCAGTACAAGCCGCACTTACAGAAGAAGGATACTTCGTTACAAAATTATCAACAACAGGTGGATTCTTAAAGAAAGGAAATACAACATTCTTTATTGGAACAAATGATGATAAAGTTGAACATGCTGTAGGTATTATTAAAGAAAATTCTAAAAAACGTGTAGAAAAAGAACCTACTGTTCCACCTACTGAAATGGGAGAATTCTTTACTCCAATCATGGTAGATGTACTTGTTGGTGGAGCAACAGTTTTTGTATTAGATATTGAACAATTTGAAAAATTTTAGAAAAAGGACATTGTCCTTTTTTTTTAATCCTTTATAATATTTGTGGGTGAAATTATGTCTATCAAATTATTAAATGAAAAAAGAATGGATGAATTAATACAATTTATCCATCAAGAAGAAATAACAAAAGAATATTTAAAACAAAATCAAAAGATTATTTATATCAATGAAAATCAAAATATCAATGGGGTTATTATTTTTGATGTTATCAAAAATGAAATAGAACTTTGTTTAGGAACTGATGAAATTAAACAACAATTAATAGCAGTCATTAAAAAAATAGCTCTAAAAGATATCGTTTATCAAAATAAAATCATACAAATAAAAACAAAAAAACAATTTAAACACTATGAAGAAGTCTATGACTTTATTCATCAACAAAAAGATCGTGTCTATAGTTTAGATAACTTTAAAAAATATATGCAAGAATTTTATAATATCCAACATGCTTTAAAATGTATCCATGTTTGTGGAACAAATGGGAAAGGTTCGACTGTTAATTACATGAAAGAAGTTTTAAAAAAACAGGGGTATATTGTAGGAACTTTTACTTCACCAGCACTTATTTCTAGGTTAGATGTCGTACGTATCAATGATGAATGGATCAAGGAACAATTTATTGTTGACGTTGCTAATAGATATGTGGATAATTGGTTAAAGTATGAGATTTCTTTATTTGAAATAGAAGTTTTTATTTCTATTCTTTATTTTATTTATCAAGGAGTCGACTATGCTATTTATGAAGTTGGTTTAGGTGGAGAATTAGATGCAACGAATATTATTTTACCAATGGTTTGTGTTAATACGAATATTGGTTTAGATCATATGGATTATTTAGGTGATAGCTATGAAAGTATTGCTAGAGCGAAAGCGGGAATTATTAAAGATCATGTTGATTTTATTACCGGAGAACATAAACAAGAATGTGTTGATATTTTTAGAGATACTTGTGAAAAACGTCATAGTCATTTGATTCGTTTAGATCGTATTCATGATTTACAAGATGGTGAAAATGTTAAATATACATATAAGGATTATAATATTGTTTTAAATACACCAGCTCTTTATCAAATTGAAAATAGTGCTTTAGCATTAGAAACCTTATTATATTTAAAGGAACATCATTTTATTGAATTAGATGAATCTTCAATTGTTGAAGGTTTATTTGAAGCTAAGTGGGCAGGACGTTTTGAAATCATAAGTGAAAAACCACTGATTATTTTAGATGGGGCCCATAATCGAGAAGGTGTTGATGAACTCTATCGTTCTGCACGTAAATTACATAATTTAAAAATCATCTTTTCAGCATTAAGAGATAAAGATACGGACTATATGATTGAAAGATTATTAGATTTGACGTATGATATAACCGTCTGTGAATTTAAACATCCACGTAGTCAAAGTGCAAAATTATTAGCAGGGGACTATCCGGTAAAAATTGAACCGGACTTTAGAAAAGCTTTAGACGATATTTATTTACAAGAAGGAACATTTTTGATTACGGGATCATTGTATTTTATTTCTGAAGTAAGGAAATACTTATTACAAAAGATTCATAGCAAATAATAAAGAAGGAGGAGTCTACTTTTAGTAGCAATTGTGTACGGTTTTATATCGGAATTAACGCCCGTGGACTAGCAAGAGGACGAAGCGGGAAAGCATATGTACGGTTTTATATCGGAATTAACGCCCATGGACTAGAAAGAGGACGAAGTGGGAAAAAACATATGTACGGTTTCTTACCGGAATTAACGCCTGTGGACTTATAAGAGGACGAAGCAGGAACAATTGGTTTTTTTAAGTAGCAATCAAACGATGATTCAAATTATTTTAGGGGTTATTATTGTTTCGATTGGGATATTTGTTTTTTATAAATATCCAATGAAAAGCGATGTGCGACAAGTGACATTGGGGGCTTTATTTGTCATTCTAGCTATTATTTTAAAAAGGTTAGCTGTGATGGTACCTTTTCTTGGCTTTCCAAGTTTAAAAATTACATTAGAGGTATTACCTTTAATCGTTGCTGGTTTAACATTACAACCAGGGTATTGTTTTATAGTTTCTATTGCCACAGATTTTCTAGGTCTTGTTCTAGCAAATGCTGGAGGATTTCCATTTTTAGGATTTACTTTAAATGCGGTTTTACAAACTGAAATACCATGTCTATTAAAGATTTATTTAAATGAAAAAAATGAAAGATTATTAGAAAGAATTGTAAAAATAGTAATGGTCATTATTTCGTTACTAGGATGTCTTTATGTTTTTAAAATCAATGAAGTTAATATTTCAGGATCTTCATATCAAGTAACATTACCAATTAAATTTACAATCTTTGTCATCATTGCAGCAATGCTTACTATTCTCTTTATTTTTATAAGATATTATAAAAATAAACTCAAAGAAAAAGATTTACGCTTATTTCATTTAAGTATTCTATCAGTTGTGGCTATTGAACTAACAGTAACGATGTTTTTAATACCATATTGGTTACAAACAATGTATGGAATACCATTCTTTGCATCACAATTTGTAAGAATTTTAAAATCATGTGTGATGATACCTGTAGGTATTATCATTGTATATACAATGAATCGAATGATTCAAAAAGTTATTAGATAAAGTTTTGGATATTGTCCAAAGCTTTTTTCTTGACTTTTTTTCTTTATAGGAATAATGTTAGGATGCTAATAGTTAGGATGCTAATATAGGAGGTATTATGAAGACACCATTTTATTTGATGTTGTTTAAAACACAACATGCTCAAAGTAAAAAGAATCGAGAAACGATGGATGAGTATCATCTATCACCAGGACAACCTAAGGTTTTGAGGTATTTAAATGCTCATCAAGACTGTAAATTAAAAGATATTGCGGATGAATGCGATATTGAAAGTGCTACTGTCAGTAAGATGATTGATAACTTAGAGAAAAAGGAAATGTTGACAAGAAAGATCAATCCTAAAAATAAAAGAGCTTATCAATTAAATATTACAGAATATGGAAAAGAGTCTTTAAAAAAATGGAATGCTCACTGTATTGAAATTGAAAATATTTCTTTGAAAGATTTTAGTGAGGAAGAAAAGGAACAATTTGAAGATTTTTTAAATCGTATGTATAAAAATCTGACAAATAAAGAATTATAGGGGGAGTTATTTTATGATTAAACGTTTAATACCATTTGCAAAAAAATATAAAAAAGCGTTTATTCTAGCGTTTTTATGTGTTGTAGGAGAAACGGTCTTTGAATTAGTTATTCCAGTATTGATGGCTAATATTATTGATATTGGAGTAGCTCAAAAAGATCAACATTATATTATTATGCAAGGTGTTTTAATGGCAGTTTGCGCTTTAATTGCTTTAGTATTAGGAATCCTTTATTCACGTTATGCGGCTGTTGCTGGTCAAGGGGTTGGTTTTGAAATAAGAAAAACTGAATTTGAAAAAGTACAAAACTTTTCTTTTTCAAATTCAGATCATTTTTCAACCTCTTCTTTAATTACACGACTTACAAGTGATGTGACGATTATTCAAAATGCTATTTGTAATGGTTTTAGACCACTTGTAAGAGCACCATTTATGTTTTCAATGGCTTTATTTTTATCAATTAAGATGAATGCCAAACTTGCTTTGATTTTTATTGTCGTTGCACCTATTTTAGGAATTGGTTTATTTTTTATTGTTAAAACAGTCGGACCATTATTTCGCTTTATGCAAAGTAATGTCGATGAAGTCAATACAGTTGTTCAAGAAAACTTAATTGCGATTCGTACAGTAAAAGCTTATGTTAAAAGTGATTATGAAAACGAAAAGTTTGAAAAAATCAATCAAGAACTTAGAACTCATAGTGAAAAAGCTTTTCGTTATTCAGTACTCAACATGCCTTTATTTCAATATATGATGTATACCACAATCGTTTGTATTCTTTTCTTTGGAAGTCAAATGATCTTTGCTGGTGAAATGAAAGTTGGGCAACTTACCGGATTTTTAAGTTATGTCTTACAAATTCTAAATGCATTAATGATGATTTCAAATGTTTTCTTAATGTTGACTCGTTCACTTGCAAGTTGTAAACGTATTGTAGATGTTTTAGATGAAGTGAATAATTTACATGATCCAATTGATCCAATAATTGAAATGAATCAAGGTGAAATTGAATTTAAAAATGTTTCATTTAAATATAAAGAAAGTGCTCAAGAAAATGTTTTAAGTAATATTAATTTACATATTGAACCAGGTTCTACAGTAGGTATCTTAGGAGGAACAGGTTCAGCTAAAACAAGTTTAGTTCAATTGATTGCTCGTCTTTATGATGTAAGTGAAGGAGAAATATTGATTGATGGACATAATGTCAAAGATTATTCCTTAGAATATTTAAGAGATCAAGTAGGAATGGTTTTACAAAAAAATACTTTATTTTCTGGAACAGTGAAAGAAAATCTTTTATGGGGAAATAAAGAAGCCAGTGATGAAGAAATTAAATGGGCTTGTAAACAAGCTTGTGTGGATGAATTTATTGAAAACTTTCCAGAAGGTTATGATACGTATCTAGAACAAGGTGGTGTCAATGTTTCTGGTGGACAAAAACAACGTTTATGTATTGCTAGAGCATTATTGAAACATCCTAAAATTCTTATTTTAGATGATTCAACAAGTGCAGTTGATACAGCGACAGAAGCAAGTATTAAAGAAGCTTTAGCTTCTTTAAAAGGAACAACAAAGATTATTATAGCTCAACGTATTTCTTCACTTCAACATGCTAATCAAATCATTATCTTAGATAATGGAAAAATTCATGCAATTGGAAATCATGAAGAGTTATTAAAGAATGATGAAATTTATCAAGAAATCTATGATTCTCAATTGAAAGGAGTTGATTTATAATGGCTAGACAACTTACAAATGCGAAACCAAAAAATATGAAAAAGACGCTTTCATCTTTTAAGAAATATATTGGTAATCATAAATACGCTTTTGTTTTTATTGGATTGCTTGTTATTCTTTCGACTTCGATTAGTTTATGGGGGACTTATCAAATTAAAACAGTCGTTAATCGTTATGTTTTAAAAAATGATTATCATGGACTCGTTTCATTTATTGTTTTAATGGCGATTGTTTATTTTATAGGAGCTACTGCTACAGCTATTTATAAACAATTAATGGTACATACTGCTCAAAGTATTGTCCAAGAATTAAGAAATGATTTATTTGCGAAAATGCAAAAATTACCTATTTCTTATTTTGATGGACACCCTCATGGAGAAATCATGAGTCGCTTTACCAACGATTTAGATACGATTCAAGATGCTTTAAATAACTGTTTTGATACATTGATTCAAAGTTTTATTATGATTGTAGGTACACTCTTTTTGATCTTTGTATTAAGTTGGAAATTATCCTTGATTGTATTTGCTTGTATGATCTTAATGTATTTTTTAATTCAATATTTAAGTCAAAGAAGTAAAAAATACTTTAAGAAACAACAAAATGCCATGGGTTATTTAAATGGTTTCATTGAAGAAATGGTTGATGGTATCAAAGTTGTTAAAGTCTTTAACCATGAAAAAGAAAACTCAATTGAATTTGATTATCGAAACCAAGAACTTTATGATTCAGCAGTAGAAGCATTAACTTATTCAGGAAGAACAATACCAACTGTTGTTTCTATTTCTTATTTCAACTATGCTCTTGTCGCAAGTATCGGTGGTTTATTTGCTATTAATGGTATTATGGATCTAGGAAGTTTATCATCTTATCTTGTCTTTGTAAGACAAACAGCAATGCCTATTAATCAATTTACACAACAATTAAACTTTATTCTTGCTGCCATGGCAGGTGCCGAAAGAATCTTTGATTTAATGAATGAAAGTGAAGAAGTTGATGAAGGGAAAGTGACATTAACACAAGTAGAAATCTTAGAAGATGGTTCAATGCAAGAAAGTGACCATTATACAGGATATTGGGCTTGGAGACATCCAAGAGACAATGGCATTGAACTTGTTGAATTAAAAGGAGATGTTCGTTTCCATGATGTTGTTTTTGGTTACAATGAAACACATCCGATTTTAAAAGATATTAATCTTTTTGCAAAACCGGGACAAAAAATTGCTTTTGTTGGAAGTACAGGGGCTGGGAAAACAACAATCATTAACTTAATTAATCGTTTCTATGATATTACGAAAGGGTCAATTACTTATGATGGTATTGATGTAAAATTGATTAAAAAAGATGATTTAAGAAAATCGATTTCTATTGTTTTACAGGACACTCATTTATTTACGGGAACTATTGCGGATAATATTCGTTATGGAAAACTTGATGCAAGTGATGAAGAAGTTATTGAAGCCGCTAAACTAGCTAATGCAGATAGCTTTATTAGAAGATTACCAAATGGTTATCAAACAATGCTTTCTAGTGATGGAACAAATCTTTCACAAGGGCAAAGACAGCTCTTAGCGATTGCTAGAGCAGCTATTTGTAATCCACCTGTATTGATTTTAGATGAAGCAACAAGTTCGATTGATACCCGTACTGAAAAGTTGATTGAAAAAGGAATGGATCGTTTAATGGAAAATAGAACAGTTTTCGTGATTGCTCATCGTCTATCTACAGTTAGAAATTCTGATGCCATCATGGTCTTAGATCATGGACAAATTATTGAACGTGGTAGTCATGATGAATTGCTTGAAAAGAAAGGACGTTATTATCAACTTTATACAGGACAATTTGAATTAGATTAAAAAATTCTTACATCATTTTTGATTTTTTGTTATAATGCTTTTGTAAAAATGATGTGTAGCTAAATGCGTAAGTCCAATCTATTTGGAGATTGATACTTGCGCATTTTTTTATACAAAAAAGGAGGAAATGATGGAAAAAAATAAGATGGCCGTAGTGCCTTTAAAAAAATTATTTTTGAAGATGGGATTACCAATGATCATATCAATGGTTTTACAAGCTCTCTATAATGTTATAGATAGTATATTTATAACAAACATGGGAAGTGATGGAGTTATTGCTAATCAAGCCTTAACTTTAGCTTTTCCTATTCAATTATTAATTATCGCTATTGGTGTAGGAACCGGTGTTGGTATTAATGCTTTATTATCTAAAAGTTTAGGTGAACAAAATAAAGATAAAGTTAATAAGATTGCCGGAACAGGAATCTTTTTAAGTATTTGTATTTATGTTGTTTTCTTAGTGTTTGGATTATTTGGGTCAGAAAAATTTATAAGATTGTTTGCTGGAAGTAATCAAAAGGTTATTAAAATGGGAACAACCTATCTTAAAATTTGTTGTTGTTTTTCTTATGGTTCTATTGGTTTTACCGTCTATGAAAGATTTCTACAATCAACAGGTAAAACACACTTTTCAACAATTGCTCAAATATCAGGAGCACTTACAAATATTGTTTTAGATTATATCTTTATTTATCCTATGAAGATGGGAGTTGCGGGAGCCGCTTTAGCAACAATTATTGGACAATTTGTTTCTTTATTTGTAGCAATGTATTTTCATTATTATAAAAATAAAGAAATTAATGGAAATATTTGTTATATCAAAGCGAATGCTTCTCTAATTAAAGGAATCTATATGATTGGTGCTTCAGCTGCTTTAATGCAATGTTTACTTGCAGTGATGATGGCAGGAATGAATGCTATATTAGGATTAGCTCAAGTTGATCCAGCTATTTTAATTGGTTCTTTTGGTATTTACTATAAGATCCAACAAATTGCTTTATTTTCAGCATTTGGATTGTCTAATACAATTATTTCCATTTTATCTTTTAATTATGGAATGAAAGATAGAAAAAGAATAGATGAATGTATTAAGTTTGGTATTGTTGATACAATCATTGTTTCTTTAATGATTACTTTATTATTTGAACTTCTTGCTCATCCATTATCACAATTATTTGGATTATCAGGAAGTACACAAGAAATGATTGATATTTGTAGTACAGCTTTACATATAGCAAGTCTGGGATTTGTTTTTATGGGTATTTCTGTCGCGATTCAAGGTGTTTTACAATCTATTGGTTATGCTATTAGACCTTTAATTATTGCTTTACTTCGCTTGGTTATTTTTGTATTTCCAATAGCCTACTTCTTTACTTTAACAGAAAATGTAACAACGCTTGTTTGGTGGACATTTCCAATTTCTGAATTGTTGACAGTTATTGTTTCACTTATTATCTTGAAAAAATCATATAATGAAAGAATAAGCCCTATTAAAAATGAAAGTATAACAAATAATTTAGTAATTGCTATTTCAAGAGAACATGGCACAAATGGAAAAGAAATTGCGAGACAAGTCGCTAAAGAATTAAACATTGAATTTTATGATAAAGAAAGAATCAAAGAATTTGCTCTTAAACATGGATTTGTAAGTAATAAAGAAAGTGAAGATTATATTTATAGTCAATTCTTATCATTAGACATCAATAAAAATTCAATTATTCTTTTATCAAATGTTATTAAAGAAATTGCTAAGAAAGGAAATTGTGTTATTGTTGGAAGAGCTGCAGATTATATTTTAAAAGAAGATGAAAAATTAGTAAGAATCTTCTTATATGCTCCTTTAGAATATCGTCTAAATAAAGTAATGGAAATTTATCATGATAGTCATGAGGATGCTCTTCGATATATTCATAAATCGGATCATTCTAGAAAAAGTTATTATGAAGTTATTTCTAATAAAATATGGGGTGATAAATCAAATTATGATTTATGTTTAGATTGTAAATTAGGGAATGAAACAATCAAAGATATTATTTGTAACTATGTTAAATCTTTAAATAAATAAAGAAGTCTTTCAAAAAATGAAAAGACTTCTTTTCTTTTAAAGATATTCTATATAATGTCTTTTACATAGGGAGGGCTTATATGAGTAAATTAAGAGATCATTATTTATTTCATGCAGGTATTTCATGTTTTTTTTATTTAGGGTATGGTGCCTTTACAGTTGTTTTATCAATGTATTGTCAAGATATAGGAATGTCAGCCTCACAAATTGCTTACATTGTATCCTTTGCACCACTTTTATCTATTGCAACTCAACCATTTTTTGGATACTTGGCAGATAAGTGGCAATCACCAAGAAAAGTATCTATTTTATTATCATTTGCAAATATTGTTTGCATGTTTATTTTTGCAATTAGTCGTAATTTTTGGATTTTACTTTTATCATCAGGTCTAGCAGTATCTTTTATGAATGCTGTTACTCCTTTAACAGATCGTATTGGTGTTTCTTCACCTTATCAATTTGGTAAGATTCGTTTATGGGGTTCTGTAGGTTATGCCATTATGGCACAAGTCAGTGGACTTTTATATCAATATATTTCACCATTTGCGAACTTCATAGCTGGTATTTTAGGAACATTAATTACCATTATTTGTATTTATATGGTTTCTGATCCAAAGCTTTCAGAAGTTCCTGAAAAAGAAGAAAATAAATTATCGACAGTTGTTGTTATGAAAGAGCTTGTTCATAATATACCATTTATGCTCTTTCTAGTGATTTCCTTTTTCTTTTGGGGAGCATGCTCCACAAACTTTAACTATTTATCATTATTTATTAAATCTCAAGGTGGAACAGCTTCACAAGTAGGAACCTACCAACTTTTTGCGACATTATTTGAAATTCCGATGATTCTAGCAACAGACTATATCATTAAAAAGATACCTTATCGTTATATCATGATGTTTGCGATTATCATGTCAATGATCAATTTTGCATGGTATGCAACTTTACCTTCTGTTAATATGATTATTTATGTTTTTGTATTTAAAGGTTTTTCTACTGTACTCTTTACGATGATTACTGTAAGATTAGTAATGGCTTTAGTAAAAGAAGAATATGTCTCTACAGCCTATGGAATTCAAGCTATGCTTGGTAAAGGCGTAGGTGCAATGCTTTTCCAATTAATTGGAGGTAGAATTATTGATTCCATAGGAATGAATGGTTTCTATTTATTCTTATTTGCAGGAATTACGATTGCTTTTGTAGTGACACTTTTCTTTAGAATGCCTAAGAAAGTGAGAGTGTAGTATGTTAGAATTAAATGCTGTTATTTTTGATATGGATGGTTTGATGATTGATACAGAACCTGTAGGAAAGATGTTAGTGAAAACATCTCATGAAAGGTTTGGTTATGAAATTACTGAAGATATGTTTTATCATTTGATTGGTACAAATGAAAAGACATCAAAAGCTTATTATCATAGTGTTTTTGGTGAAGATTATCCTTATCAAAAGATTAAAGATTATCGAGATCAATTAAGAAAAGAATATTTTAATAGTCATCCTTTAGAAGTAAAAAAAGGTTTATATGATTTATTAGAAGATTTAAAAAAGAAAAATATTAAAATGGCAGTGGCTTCTTCAACACGTTATGAACGTGTTTTATCTAATTTAAAGAGTATTAAAGTTGATCATTATTTTGATGCCATTATTGGTGGTGACCAAATCCAACATGGGAAGCCAGCCCCAGATATTTTTTTAAAAGCAGTTGAGTTACTAGGGGTAAGTAAAGAAGATGCCCTTGTTTTAGAAGATAGTAAAAATGGAATTTTAGCAGCACATGCAGGAAATATTCCTGTTATTTGTATTCCTGATTTGATTCATCATTCTAAAGATATTCTTGATTTAACTGTAGGATGTTATGATTCTCTTGATCAATTAATAGATGTCATTGTTAAAAAAGATGACAAAGCATAATATAGAACCCGTTTATAATCAAGATTCTAGGATTCTTATTCTAGGATCTTTTCCATCTGTTAAATCAAGAGAAGCTAAGTTTTTTTATCATCATCCTCAAAATCGTTTTTGGAAAGTTTTAGCTGCTTTATTTCAAGAAGAAGTTCCACAAACAATTGAAGAGAAGAAAACTTTTTTACTTAGAAATCATCTTGCTTTATGGGATGTTATTGAAAGTTGTGAAATTAAAGGATCAAGTGATGCGAGTATTACGAATGTTAAAGTCAATGATTTAGATTTAATTGTTAAAAATTGTCCTGTTGAAAAAATCATTACTAATGGCAAAGCTGCCAATCGTTATTATCATCAATATTTTGATTATAATTTACCCGTTATTCAATTACCTTCTACTTCACCAGCAAATGCCATGTATTCACTTGAAAAATTAATTGAGAAATGGAAGGTGATTTTATGGAAAGAGATTTAACTCAAGGAAAGATAGGAAAATCTATTTTATTATTTTCTATTTCGATGATTTTAGGAAATTTATTACAACAATTTTATAATATAGTTGATACTTATTATGGTATAAAAATAGAAAAATGGTTCAAGTAAAAAATACTGCTTTTGCAGTATTTTTTATTAGCTATTTTGACTAGACAAGTGTATAATAATCTTTACCGTATGTGTCTGCTTAGCATTATTTGGTATGATACGTAAGCGTTTACTAAAGGAGTTCGCTATGAAATATTTACAAAGATTAGGTAAATCACTCATGTTACCTGTTTCAATCATGCCCATAGCAGCACTACTTAAAGGAATTGGGTATTGGATTGATCCTACTGGATGGGGTATACATAACCCAATTGCTGCTTTACTCATTGCTGCTGGTGGAGCAATTATAGATAACCTTCCCATTTTATTTGCGATAGCTGTTGCCATGGAAATGTCTAAAAAAAGAGATACAGCAATAGTGTTAAGTGCTCTTGCTTGTTATATGATGATGACAACAATTCTATCATCTAAATGCATCGCATTAATTTTGCAAATTCCAGAATATGCTGTGGATTTAGCTTTTCATAATACGCAAAGTGCTTTTATTGGTATTTTGGTAGGTTTGATTGTGGCTATTTCTTTTCAAAAGTTTGATCAAAAAAGATTACCTCAGTTTTTAGCTTTTTTTGATGGAAAGAGATTTGCTTCCATTATTTCTATAGGGATTACACTTTTGATATCTTTAATATTTATTGATATTTGGCCAATGTGTTATCACTTTTTTATTTGGTTTGGAAAAGAAATCGCTAATTTTGGACCTATAAGTGCAGGAATCTATGGTGTTTTAAATCGTTTATTGATTCCAACAGGCTTACATCATGCCCTCAATTCTGTATTTTGGTTTGATGTTACTGGTATTAATGATATTGGAAAATTCTGGGGAACAATTTCCGGTGGTGTTAAAGGTGTAACAGGAATGTATCAAGCGGGATTTTTCCCAGTAATGATGTTTGGGCTTCCTGGAGCTGCTCTAGCTATGTATCGTTGTGCTAGAAAAGAGAATAAGAAAAAAGTAGGTGCTATCTTATTTTCAGCTGCTTTGGCTTCATTTTTTACAGGTGTGACTGAACCTCTTGAGTTTGCTTTTATGTTTGTAGCACCAACACTTTATTTTATCCATGCTTTACTTACAGGATTGATGCTTTTTATTGCAGCAACTTTTAAATGGATGGCAGGGTTTGGTTTTTCTGCAGGACTTATAGATTATGTTTTAAGTTTTAAATCACCATTTGCTAATAATATTTTATTTTTAATTCCTTTAGGAATTCTATGCGGATTGATTTATTACATTGTTTTTAGAGTATTGATTACACGTTATAATATTATGACACCTGGAAGAGAAGAGAATGAGGTAAAGAAAGTAGAGAAAGTCGAAAATAATTTTGATGAAATTGCTATTCAATTATTTGAAGCATTAGGTGGTAAAAAGAATATTATAAGTGTTGATCATTGTATTACGCGTTTACGTGTAGAAGTTAAAGATATCTCACTAATAGATAAACAGACTCTATCAAAGATGAATTTTTCTCATATTGTTGAATCAAGTGAGCATGAAATACAAATCATTATAGGAACTGAAGTTCAATTTATTGCTGAAATATTAAATGAAATACTAATGTAGGAGAAATGAAATTGAAGATTATAAAAATATTTAATAATAATAGTATTGCTGCTTTATCTGATGAATTAGGGGATATTATTTTAACAGGATCAGGAATCGGCTTTCAAAAAAAGATAGGTGATTTAGTTGATGAATCACGGATTGAAAAAACATATATCTTTAAAGAAAAAGTTGAAAAACGTATACGTAGAGGAATCAATGATATTGAACCTATTTATTATGAGATTACTAGTTTATTAGTAAGCAAAGCAACAGAACAATTGAATACCCAATTTTATGGGGAAATCTTTCTAGCAATTAGTGATCATATTGCTTTTGCTATTAAACGAAAAAAAGAAAAAATTGATTTACCTAATGTTGTTTTATCGGAAACGAAAGCAATTTATAAAAATGAATATCAATTAGGTTTATGGACAATAAAACTTATTAAAGAAAAAATAGGTATACAGTTAGAAGAAGCTGAAGCGGGATATATAGCTTTACATTTAGTGAATTTTTCTACTAAGAATAGTTCACAAAATACTTCTAAAATTGTTAACTTTGTAAGAGATGTCATTGAAGTGATTGAACAGACAATGAATGTTCAATTAGAATTAGATTCAATTAATTATGCAAGATTATCAACACATCTTAAATTTTTAGCTGAAAGAGTTTTTCGTAATGATGTTGAAAATAATATTGATACGACAGAAAATATTAGAGATATGCTAAAAGAAAATATACGCTTATCCTTATGCATTAATCGAATAAAAAAACGAATAGAAAATAAATATCATTATCTATTAACTCCAGATGAACAGACATATCTATGTATACATATTAAAAAGAATTGTCATATTTAAAATGTAAGCGTTTGACAATAGAGGTATTTTTTTGCTATTGTATAGACAAGGGTTGTTACTTTAAGTAGGCAAGACCAGATATATTAACGGCATTTTTGAATGTTGTTTTTATGTTTGGTCTTTTCTTTTTAAAGAGAAAGGGAAGAAAAATATGAAATTGAAAAAGAAAAGTGTTGCAGCTGTATTAACATTATCGATGTCGATGGGTTCAGTATTATCGATGGTTCCTGTTTTTGCAGAGTCAGCGCAACAAAACTTAGCGTTAAACAAAACGTCTTATGTTTCAGCTGAATATGGAACATTGCCGAGAAAAAACCTAACAGATGGTGATGATGATACACGCTGGTCAACTGAAAGTGCACCAACTCAATGGGCCTATGTAGACTTAGGTCAAGAATTTGAAATGAATAAATTCCAAATGATTTGGGAAAATGAAGGTAATTATGCTTCAAATTATAATATTTATGTTTCAAATGACCCTAATAATTGGGGAGAACCAGTACTTTCAAGAACAGATAATAAAAATGTTATCAGTGAAGAATTATTAGGAAGTAAAGTCAGTGGAAGATATGTTAAATTAGAAGTAACAGCAGTTAAAGGTTATCCAAATGTATCTTGTCGAGAATTTAAAATCTTTAATACGGATGAAAAAGTACAAGATCCAAGTGAAAATATCGCTTTAAAGAAAACTGCAGTTGCAAGTTCTGAAGAAGCAGCGAGTGTTAAAGCAGCAAATGCAGTAGATGGTAATACATCATCACGTAGTTCTCGTTGGGGAAGTGATGTTGGAAATGGACCAGATTGGATCTATGTTGATTTAGGTGAAAGAATGAATGTCAATACGGTTAAGGTATTCTGGGAAACACGTAAAGCAACAGCTTATAAGATTCAAATTGCTGATACTGAATCTACGCCTCAAGAAAGTGATTGGCAAACAGTTAAAGAATTTAAAGATCGTCCAAAATCTTTAACAGAAAAAATTGTTTTAGATCAAATCTATAAAGCAAGATATGTGCGTTTATATGTTGATTCACATACTTCAGAAGATCCAGATGGTGGTATTGCTTGGAATACGATTTCTATTTATGAATTAGAAGTTTATGGTGGAAATCCTGATGAAAAAATGTCAATGAGTGATGTTTTAAATGAAATTCAAGTAGAAACACCAAAAACTGGAGATAAAAAGTTAAAAGTCACTTTACCAGAAGTTGAAGGTTATACTGTTGAATATAATGGTACTGATTTTGAACAAATCATTGATGAAGATTTAACAATTTATCAACCTATTAGTGATAAAGATGTTAAAGTATCATTCAAGATTACAGATAATGATACAAATGATTATAAATTCAAAGAAATTGCTGTTACAGTTCCAGGTAGTCAAAAAAATGATGAAACAGCGAATAAAGCACCAAATGTTTTACCAGAATTAGCTGAATGGAATGGTGGACATGGAAACTATACAGTTTCTAAAGGAGCAAGAATTGTTTATAAAGATAGCTCACTTCAAAAAACTGCAGAAGCACTTGCTAATGATTATGAAGATATTACTGGAAAAAGTATTGCTGTTGTAAAAGGCGAAAGCAAAACAGGAGATATTACTTTAGCTCTTACAAAAGATAAATCGTTAGGGTTACAAGATGAAGGATATTTAATGGATATTGATGATTCAATCAATATTAAAGCTGAAACAACAACAGGGGCTTATTGGGCAACCAGAACGATTTTACAAAGTATTAAACAATCAGGAAATGTTCCTTGTGGGACAACAAGAGATTATCCACTTTATAAAGTAAGAAGTTTTATTTTAGATGTTGGACGTAAAACATTTACAATGGATTATTTAAAACAAATTGTTAAACAAATGTCATGGTATAAAATGAACGATTTCCAAGTTCACTTAAATGATAACTTAATTCCAATTGAAAGTTTAGCTGATCCAATGACAGGTTATTCAGCATTTAGATTAGAATCAGATGTTAAAAAAGGTGGAAACAATGGCTTAAATCAACAAGATTTAACAAGTACAGATTTATTCTATACAAAAAAAGAATTTAAAGATTTTATTAAGGATTCAAGAGATTATGGGGTAGATATTGTACCAGAAATCGATACACCAGCCCATTCATTAGCTCTTACAAAAGTAAGACCTGATTTAAGACATGGGACAAACGGACGTGAAAACGATCATTTGGCTTTAAGAGATAAATATGATGAATCATTAGAATTTGTACAAAGTATTTTTGATGAATATATGACAACAAGTGATCCTATTTTCGATGAACAAACAACAGTTCATGTGGGTGCAGATGAATATAATGCAGACAAAGAAGCTTATCGTCGATTCTCAGATGATATGTTAAAATATGTACAAAATTCAGGAAGAACAGCACGTATTTGGGGAAGTTTAACTCAATGTTCAGGAAAAACTCCGGTTAGAAGTAAAGATGTTCAAATGAATTTATGGAACTTTGGTTATGCGAATATGGATCAAATGTATGAACAAGGTTATGATTTAATTAACTGTAATGATGCACAATATTATATTGTTCCTAATGCTGGATATTACTATGATTATTTAAATAGCAACATTTTATATAATCAAGCAATCAACTCGATTAGTGGTGTCACAATTCCTGCTGGTGATGAACAAATGTTAGGGGGCGCTATTGCTGTATGGAACGATATGACAGACTATTTAGAAAATGGTATTAGTGAATATGATGTTTATGATCGTTTACAAAATGCAATTCCATTATTTGGTGCTAAATTATGGGGTAAAGGAGATAAAACATTAGATCAGGCTAATAGTTTAAGAACAACATTAGGGGATGCTCCAGGTACAAATTTTGGTTATGAAGCAGCTAAAGATGAAAATGGTATGATTGCTCATTATGATTTAGATAATCTTGATCAATTAAAAGGCCATGAAAATATCGAACTTGCATCATTAGATAGTCATGATGCATTGCATTTATTAGGAGATACAAGTTATGCAACAACTTCATTAGATACAGTTGGTTTAAATAATGATTTACGTGTAAAAGTAAAACGTGAATCATCAAGTGAAGAAGAACAAATTTTATTTGAAAGTAGCTATGGTTCAATTAAAGCTGTTCAAAAAGGAACAGGTAAAGTTGGATTAAGTAGAGAAAATCATGACTATTCATTTAATTATGAATTACCTGTTAATCAATGGGTTGAATTAGAATTTAAAAATAGAAAAGAAGTTATTGATCTTTATGTAAATGGTCAACTTGTAGATACACTTGGAGATGATGAACAAGTAAATGGTAGACCATTAAAAGCAACAATGATGATTCCAATGGAAAGAATTGGAAGTAAAGAACATGCCTTTAAAGGATATGTAGATGATATTCGTTTAGGTTCAGAAAAATCATTTGCTTCAACAATGGAATTAGATTATTTAGTGACAAGTGCAAGTCATATTGCAGAAGAATCACAAAATAAACAATTACAAGAAAAACTAAAAGAAGCAAAAGTTGCTTTAAAAGAATATGATCCAAATGAACAAACAATTTCAACTCTTACAGATGAAATTAAAGAATTAGTAAATGGAATTGATTACAAAAAAGCAAATTATACAAGAGTAGATCACTATTTAAATTCAATTCCAAAAGATTTATCTATTTATACAGAAGATTCTGTTAAAAACTTGCAATTTGTTATTGATATGATTCAAAGAGAATTACCTAAATCAATGCAAGATACAGTCGATCAATATGAAGTAGAACTTACAAAAGCACTTACTAAACTACAATTAAAATCACAAGTTAATGTCAATTACATTGATAAAAGCAAACTTACAGCAACTGCTTCATCTTATCAACATGATGGATCAGATCCTAAAAATGTATTAGATGATAATCCATCAACAATGTGGCATACAGATTGGAATTTATCAACACCTCATTGGATTGCTTTTGAAAATAAAGAAGAAATGAGTGTCAATGGTTTAACATATGTTCCTCGTCAAACTGGTAAAAATGGAAATGTTACAAAATATCGTATTGAAATAAGTGATGATGGTGTTAATTGGAAAACAGTTAAAGAAGGTAATTTATCAAGTGATTCATCTACAAAAGTCATTGAATTTGATACAGTAAAAACAAAACATCTTCGTTTATACTACGTAGAAGCTGTTAATAATAACGGAAGTGCTGCAGAAATTAAATTACATCGTGCAGATGTACCAGCAGATGTTGATGGTTTAAAAGATGTTATCAATAAAGCTAAAGCTATGGAAGATATTGGATATTTATCTACTTCATGGAATCATTTACAGGATACAATTAAAGCTGCTGAAGGTTTAGTCAATGCAGAAAATCCTAACGCTAATGAAATTGAAATTATGAAACGTCAATTAACAGATGCAATGGTAAAACTTGTATTATCTGTTGATAATGAAAAATTAAAATCATTCGTTGATGATTTATCAAATCTTGAACAAAAAGATTATACAAAGGATTCATGGAAACAATTCCAAACTGTTCTTAAAGAAGCACAGGATGTTTTAAGTAATCTTGATGCTACAAAAGATGAAATCAATGATATGTATCAAAAATTATTAGATGCTTATAATGGACTTGTTATACTTAATGATAAATCTGGATTAACTGATTTGATTAGTAAAGCTGATCAACTTCAAGAAAAAGATTATACAAAAGATTCATGGAAACAACTGGTAGAAGCATTAACTCAAGCAAAAGAAGTATCTGCTAAAGAAGATGCTACAAAAGAAGAAATAAACGAAGCTATTTCTAATCTAGAAAAAACTATGAATGCTCTTAAAAAAGTAGATTCATCTACTAAAGATGATAATACTTCAAAAGGAAATACTTCATCTAAAGATAATCAAGTAATTACTTCTACTACTAAAAATGATAAAAAACGATCTTCAACTGCTAAAACAGGTGATGAAACAAATATTATTTTATTTGTATTAATGGCTTTCATGTCATGGTTAGGTATTAAAAAAGTAAAAAAAGAAGAATTATAAAAATAGATGCCACTATTAAGTAGTGGTATTTATTTTGTCTAGACAAATTTATTGTAAGCCCTTGCATAGACAAAGAGTGTATGTTACAATACAGGATGTAAATACGGATTGTTACTTTAAGTAGGCAAGACCAAATAACTTACACTTTTTTAGTGTATCTTGTTTGGTCTTTATTTTTTGGTTTGTATTTGCAAATTAAGATTACATTATTCATTTAAGGGAGCAGTAATGTAAATAAGAAAGGAAGAAGAATATGAAAGAAAAGGTAAAGAGAATTGTTTCTCTAGCACTTGCATTTTTAATGTCAATTGGATGTATTCACTCTTATCCAATCGTCAGTGCTTTGGAAAATGATTATGAAGTCTATCCAAATCCTCATATGATGGATTATCAAGATGGTTCATTTGATATGACATCTACTGTCAATGTTGTTTATGAAGATGGTATTGATAAATATACAAAGGATAGAATGAATGAAGTATTAGCTATTAAAAATATAAAAGCAAGTACTTCTGAAGAAGTAAAAGAAGACCAAACAAACATTTTAGTAGGTATTAAAGATTCAAATCAATATGTTGATCAATATGTTGGTGAACATTATTCAGTAAAAACAACCCAATTATTTGATCAATTAGATTCATACTTATTAAAAGTTGATAATGGAACAATTACAGTATTAGGTAAAGATACAGATGCGGCTTTTTATGGTCTTACAAGTTTGTATCATATCTTTAAACAATTAGACGGAACAAATATCCGTAATTTTACAATGGAAGATTATGCTAATGTTGCTAGTCGTGGATTTATTGAAGGTTATTATGGAAATCCATGGTCTACTACGGATCGTATGAAATTAATGGAATGGGGAGGATACTACAAGTTGAATTCTTATTTCTATGCTCCTAAAGATGATCCTAAACATAACTCCAAATGGCGTGAACTTTATACAGATGAAGAAATTGAAACAAAAATCAAACCTCTTGCTGAAGCAGGAAATAAATCAAAATGTCGTTTTGTATTTGCATTACATCCATATATGTATAATGCCATCAGGTATAATAGTGAAGAAAACTATCAAGCAGACTTAAAAGTATTACAAGCTAAATTTGAACAAGTTATTAAAGCAGGTGTTCGTCAAATTGCTATTTTAGCAGATGATGCTGGAAATGTTGGTGGTGCTAACTATACAAAAACATTAACTGATATGACAGCATGGTTAAAAGAAATGCAAAAAACATATCCAGATTTAAAATTAACATTACCATTCTGTACACAAGAATATATGTATAATGGTGAAAGTTATTATCAAAATTTCCCAGCAAATATTCAAATCGTTATGACTGGTGGTAGAGTATGGGGAGAAGTTACAAATAACTTCACAACAACTTTTACAAATAATGCAGGGCGTGGCCCTTATATGTGGATCAACTGGCCATGTACAGATAACTCTAAAAAACACTTAATTATGGGTGGATATACAACATTTTTACACCCTGGTGTAGATCCAAATAAGATTCAAGGAATCGTTTTAAATCCAATGCAACAATCTGAGCCAAGTAAAGTTGCAATTTTTGGGAATGCATGTTACTCATGGAATATTTGGCAAAGTGAAGAAGAAGCTCAAAAATGCTGGAATGCTTCCTTTAAATATGTCGATCATAATAGCGCTATTGAAACTCAAGCATCAGCTGCTTTAAGAGAACTTTCAAAACATATGATCAATCAAAATATGGATGGTCGTGTAACAGCATTACAAGAATCAGTAGATTTAAAAGATCGTTTAACAAGCTTCAAAGAAGCTCTTACAAATGGAACAACAATCAGTGATGAGCAATTTGAAGATTTGATCAATGAATTTACAATCTTAAAAAATGCTAGTGCTACATATAGAGCACAAGCAGGTGATATAAGAATAAAAGATCAAATTGTATATTGGTTAAACTGTTGGGATGATACAGCAGATGCAGCAATAAATTATCTTAAAGCTGTTAAAGCTGTACAAGATGAAGAAGCTAATGATAAGATTTGGGATCTATATTCTACTGGACAAGCTGCTTTTGAAAAATCAAAAACATATGGATTCAATTATGTTGATCATTTAGAATATGCAGAAGTAGGAGTACAACATATCGTACCATTTATTAAAGCAATGGATTCTTATTTAGGAGATATTGCTTCAACTATTGTTGATCCAAATAAACAAGTCACTAAATTTATTACAAATCGTAATGATAGTCCAACAGGTAATATTGATAATGTATTCGATAATAAAGCCAATACTGAAATTGTTTATAAAACACCAAATACAATTAGTAAAGGAACTTATGTAGGCGTTAGTTATTCAAAAGCAATTGATATTGATAGAGTGACTTTTAGATTAGGAACAAATTCAAATTCAAAAGATACTTTTTCTAAAGCTAAAGTGCAATATACAACAGATGGTAAAAAATGGGTTGATTTAGATAATCAAGAATATACTTTACCAAATGATGTAGCTTTAACTGACTTAAATTTAAAAGGGGTTAAAGGTATTCGCATGATTGCTACTGAAGATAAAGCGAATACTTGGTTAGGTATTAGAGATATTGCTGTTAATGCAGATGAAGTAGTAACTGAAGAAGATCCAGGTACATTATCTGTCGATAAATTGACACTTAAAGGTGGTTCTTTAAATAATTTATTAGATGACAGTAATGCTACTTATGCTCATTTTGCTGAAAGTCCTTATAAAGGTGGAGAAATTAAAGATTATTTACCAGTTGATGCAAGTATTACATTAACTTTCAAAAAAGCAAAAACATTAGGTACAATTTATTTTGGACAAGATGCAGGAACAGATAAATCAACAAAATATGTCATTGAATATACAACGGATGGTCAAACATGGAAAGTATTAAAAGAATATAATGGTGATGCTTCTGTTGAATTAGATGTATCAAGTCAAAATATTAAAGCAAAAGCAGTTCGTATTAGAAACTTAGAATTAAATTTAAAAAGTAATACAGCAGGATATTGGTGGAAAGTCAATACATTTAAAATGGCTGATCCAGGACAAATGAATGCAACATTTATGTATACAGATACATGGGGAATTTATCAAGGAACAGTAGATAATTTAACAGATGGTGATAGTTCAACAGCATTAGATTTTAGTACCTCAGGTGATACAACAAGAAAAGGTGATTATATAGGTTGGGATTTAGGTAAAGAAACAGCTATTGGTAAAGTTTATGCAGTCATCGGTGGAAATCGTAGTGCTGGAGATAAATGGAAAAAATATAGTTTACAATACTCTGATGACAACCAAAACTGGACTACTTATAAAACATATCAAGGTTTAGCTAGTGGTAAAGATACAGTTGAAGAAAACTTCTATGGTTTAAAAGCACGTTATGTACGTTTAGTGAATGAAGAAGAGAGAGCTGTATGGGTTATTTTCTCTGAATTCTCTGTAAAAGCTTATAATCCAGATGAAGATTTCAATAATGCTAATGTTTATACAAATACAGATTATAGATTAGCTTCACAAAGTGAAGAAGCACTTACAGAATTGATCTATAATCAAGAAATTACTTTAGAAAAAGGTCAATACGTTGGTGTTGATTTATCAAGAATCAAAGATTTAAGTACATTCAATATTGATTATGAAAATGGTCAAGGAGCAACTTTACAAGTTTCAAAAAATGGTGTTGAATGGACAACTGTAACAGGTCAAGAAAAAGAACTTCCAGATGGAAGATATGTAAGATTAATTAATAAAACAGACAAAGCTATTAAATTAACAATTAATCATTTTGAAGTACATTCAAATGAAATTACAGCACCATATTTATATAAAGCAACTATGAATATTAATCCTTCATGGGGTGTTGGTGAAGATACTAGAAATAATGGTGCTGCTTTTGATGGTAATATCGATTCAACAACAGAATTTGGTGATTTTCCACAAAAAGGACAATATATTATTTATGATTTAGGACAAGAAAGAACAATTTCTAAAATTCAAATGTATTGCCAAGATAGTGCAGTTAACTATATTAGAGATGCTGATATTTTAGTATCAGATGATTTAGAAAACTGGACAAAAGTTATTACTATTGGAGATGGTGTTGAAAATACAAATGATGCTGGGGTTAAATGTATTGATTCAGATGCAGGTTATAAAGCATCAAGCACATATCCAAATAAAGTCTATGTAGAAGGAACTGCTAATAATGTTAAAGCACGTTACTTAAAGATCTTAATGACAGCAACAAATAATAATAGAGCTGTTGTTTTCAATGAAATTGTTATCAATGATGGAGAATATGTACCAGTTTCAAATGATCCAACATATACTTCTTCAACTGTAGAAGCAAATGGATTTATTCCTCAATATATGTTTGATGGAGATTTATCTACAGCTTATAGACCAGGTTCTAAAGAAGCTGGAAGCATTACTTATACGTTATCAAGTGATTTAGATGTTAAGAAAATGCATATTATTCAAAAAGGTGAAATTTCAAATGCAAGAGTATCTGTTCTTGTAGATGGTGAAAATGGAAAGAAATGGGTTCAAGTTGGAACTCTTAAAAAATCATTAAATGAATTCTATATGCCTGAAGGAAACGTTTATGAATTAAAGATTGAATGGGATGAAAATCAAATTCCAACAATTTCAGAAGTTATTATGTTAAATGATGATGAATATGCTTCAACAGCAGCTAATGATTTACAAAGTTATATTGATTTTTTAGATGTTAAACAAAATAAATATACAGCAGATTCTTATAAAGAATTTGAAAAGGCATTAAAACAAGCTCAAAAAGTTTTAGATAAACAAGCTGGTGAATTAGATGCTATTACAAATGCAAAAGCTGAATTAGAAGTTGCTTATGCAAATCTTGTTAAACGTGGAGATATTCAAGGTGTTAAAGATGAACTTGATGCAATTAACAAGTTAAAAGAAAGAGATTATACAAGTGAAACATGGACTATTTTACAAGATCAAGTGAAACTTGCTCAAGAATTCATTAAAAAGGATGAAGCAACAATTACTGAAAAAGAAGTTATTGATATGGTAGATGCTTTACAAAAAGCAAAAGCTCAATTAGTAACAAAAGTATCAGTAAGTAAAAAAGAGTTAAAAGATTATATTGCATCAAATGAATTAGATAAGTTAGATACAAATAAATATTTAACATCTACTGCTGATTCATTTAAAAAAGCATTAAAGAATGCACAAACATTAATCGAACAAGAAGATGCAACAAAAGAACAATTAGATGAAGCTTTAAAACAATTACAAGATGCAAGAACACAATTAGTTTTAAAAGCAACAGATGATGAAGTAAATGCATTAAAAGCATTAATGGATCAATATCAAGAAAAAGATTATACAGCATCATCATGGAAAGAATTTGAAAAAGTTTACAATGATGTAAAAGATGCTTTAGAAAATGAAAACACAAGTGATAACGTTCAAGCATTAACTAATACTTTAAAAGAAGCTGCTCAAAAACTTGTTAAACGTGGTAATTTAGATGGTATCCATGGTTTATTAGATCAAATTAAACAATTAGATAGTAAAAAATATACAGAAGCATCTTATTCTAAATTAATAGATGTTGTTACTGAAATTTCTAAGAAATTAGAAAATTCATCAGAAATGACACAAGAAGAAGTCGATGCCCTTGTAGGTGAATTACAAAACGCTATTAATGCATTAGAAAAAGCACCAACAATCACTACAGATACAAATGAACCTGCTCATAAACCTCAAGTTGTAACAAATAACAAAGTGAAAACAGGTGATTCAACATCTGTATGGACATTTGCAACATTTGCATTAATGGCAGCAATCGTTTATGTATCTTTAAGAAAAAGAACAAAAGAAGACTAAAACAAAAGGTTTCTATTTTCAAGATTAAGAAAATAGAACCTTTTCATTTTAAAACTAAAAAAGATAGCGTTTTCATAAGCGAAGGCGCTTTTTTTATGGTATATTTAAAGAAGAGGTGAAAATCATGAAATTAAAAGCACTTGATCAAAGACAAGCTGGTATTTTGTTACCGTTATTTAGTTTACCAGGAAAACATGGAATAGGGGATTTAGGAAAAGAAGCTTATGAATTTGTTGACTTATCTGCTCAAGCAGGTTTTTCTATTTGGCAAATTTTACCATTAAATCCATCAAGCTCCGGGAATTCACCCTATACTCCTTATTCATCTTTTGCTGGTGATGAAATATATATTTCTTTAGAACTTTTAAAAGATTGGCATTTGTTAGATGAAGTTCCTAACTATTTACAAGATTTAAAAAGAGTTGATTATAAACGCGTACGTTTATTTAAAAATCGTTATTTAAGAAAAGCTTATCAAGTTTTCTTAAAAGATAAAGAATTAAAGAAAGAATATCGTACTTTTGTTAAAGGAACATTTTGGTTAAAAAAATATGCGCGTTTTATGGCTTTAAATAAAGCAAACGAAGGTTTACCTTGGGTAGATTGGAATGATGAAGATCAAAATATTAAAGGAAGTAATGAAGGATTAGAAGCAGAAATTGATTATATTCAATTTCTTCAATATATTTTTGTAAAACAATTTAATTTATTAAAAATACATGCACATCAAAAAGGAATATCTATCATGGGAGATTTACCTTTATATGTAGGTGATGATTCTGCGGATGTTTATGAGTATCGTAAATGTTTTCAATTAGATGATAAATTTTATCCTAAATTCGTATCTGGAGCATCACCTGATTATTTTTCAAAAGATGGCCAACTATGGGGACATCCTTTATATGATTGGGATTATTTAAAGAAAACAAGATATAATTTTTGGATCAAAAGATTAAAATGGAATAATGAAATTTTTGATATTTTAAGAGTTGATCATTTTAGGGCTTTTGATACATATTGGTCAGTTCCTTATGGAAGTGCTACAGCAAGAGAAGGAAAATGGATAGAAGGACCAAGTTATCATTTTTTAGATTCAGTTTATAAACAATTGCCTAAACTTAATATGATTGTTGAAGACTTAGGAGAATTACGTCCACAAGTACATGAACTGAGAGATCATTATGATTTATTAGGAATGAAAGTTATGCAATTCTCTTTTGGAGAAGATGAAAGAAAAGTTAAATATAAAATTCCTCAACATTGTGTTGTTTATACAGGAACACATGATAATGCTACTCTTAAACAATGGTATGAAGAATTAGATGATAAAGAAAGAATGAAAGAAATTATGAAGGGGCTAGGATATATAGGAGAAAATCTTGTGGAAGATATGCTGGCATATACACTTGAATGTGATGCAGTGATTTCTATCGTTCCTTTACAAGATCTACTTGGCTATGGCAAAGAAGCTCGTATTAATTTACCAGGGACAGTAGGTCCACATAACTGGTCTTATAAACTTACTTCATTTGATGATTATCAAAATCAAATACAAATAATTCAAAAAATGTTAAAGAAAGCTAAAAGATAAATACCATACTTATTATTTATATATCCTAAAAAACCGTGATAAAAGCGGTTTTTTTTTAATTTTAGGAGATGTAATCGCTTTTATTTATTAAATTATGACAATAAAATTGATTTTTAAAAAGAAAAAAATATAATAAGTTTCGTAGACAAGTCATGAACAGGTTTTTCTTCCTTAAATATTTTTTTGACAACAACATTCTAAATTTGTACATGGACTTGAGGTAAAGACCAAAAGGTCTTTTTTTATTTTATAAAATAAAATTTGATTGAATAAAGAAAAGGATGAGGTTTTACCAATAATTTAAAATATATATTTTTCTTATTTCATTATATAATAAAAAAAAGAGGAGAAAATTATGAGGACAATACAAATAGAAAAAGTATTAAAAGAGGCAGATTATGTTTTAAAAGACAATCCTCAATTATTAAAAATGTTTAAACAATGTTTTGTTTCAACAATTGAAACAACTTTAAAAAAGATGAATGATGATGAAACTTTTATCATTACAGGAGACATTCCCGCCTGTGGTTAAGAGATTCTTCAGCTCAAGTGAATCACTATTTACCTTTTGTAGCTCAAGATTAAGAATTATCAGATCTAATTGCTGGACTTATTAATAAATAAGTTCAATGTTATGGAATTTATTTACATCCTCAGTTTGGAAAAATATACGCTTATGAAACGGATGGCTTCGGTAATTATTGTTTGATGGATGATGCTAACGTACCATCTTTACTTTCTATGCCTTATTTAGGCTATTGTAAAAAGGAGGATACACTTTATCAACATACACAATCATTTATTTTAAGTCATCATAATCCTTATTATTATCAAGGAACCTGTGCAAGTGGTATCGGTAGTCCACATACTTCTAAAAATTATATTTGGCATGTTGTTTTATCAATGCAAGGATTAACAGGGACTAAAGAAGAAGCTAAAAAAATGATTAATTTGATTTTAGAAACAAGTAATAATGAAGGATTATGTCATGAGGGACTTAATAAGGATGAACCAAGTGAATATACAAGATCTTGGTTTACATGGGCTAATTCATTGTTTGCAGAATTGGTATATCAGACATATTTTGTAAAATAAAAGGATATACCTAAGTGTACAAAAAATAAAACATTATTTAATAATGTTGACTTTGTTTTTAAAACCGATTTATAATACATACAATAAGTGAAACCGATGAAGTGGAGATAAAAATAGAACGTGCACTTATAGAGAGTTTGGATGGTGGAAGCAAACAGAACGCAGTCTATTAAATGGACCACTGAGGGCAAAAGGAAAGGCATTAGCTGAGTATTCTTTGACGTAAGGCTTACGTAAGTAGTCATAGATGTGATAGCATCTAGTAAAGTGCATGAGTGTATCATGAATCAAGGTGGCACCGCGGACATAACCGTCCTTGAAAGTTTAACTTTCAAGACGGTTTTTTTAATTATTAGGGGGAATTATATGTATTATCCAAGTTTAGAAATGTTAGAAGAAATGGATCTTAGTCAGTATGATTTAGTTCCAATAAAAAAAGAAATCTATAGTGATATGATTACACCTATAGAATTAATGAGAAAATTAAAACAATATTCTAGACATGTTTATATGTTAGAAAGTCATGAAGATAAAAATAAATGGGGAAGATATACTTTTATAGGATTTGATCCTAAAAGCGAAATTACTTGTTATAACAAGATGATGAAAGTGGATGATAAGATTTTTAAAGTGACACATCCCAAAGAATATATTAGAAAAGTTTTAAATGAACATCGTAGTTTAAAATTAGAGGGTTTTCCTACTTTTACAGGAGGCTTAGTTGGTTATTTTAGTTTTGATTATTTCAAATATAGCGAACCTTCAATTATTAAAAATCAAAAAGATAATGGTTTTAATGATGTTGATTTAATGTTATTTGATAAAGTTATTTGTTTTGATCATTTTAAGCAAAAGTTGATTTTAATTGTTAATATTGGAACAAATGATTTACAAAAGAATTATAAAAAAGGAATCAAAGAATTAGATGAATTAGATTATATTATTAGAAAACATGTTAAAACACTTGTTCAACCATTAAAATTATTAGAAGATTTTAAACCAGTTCTCTCTAAAGAAGAATATTGTCAAATGGTTGAAAAAGGTATTGATTATATTAAAGAAGGTGATATCTTCCAAGTTGTTTTATCAAATAGACTTTATGCAAAAGCAACAGGTTCATTATTTGATAGCTATCGTGTTTTAAGAACAACGAATCCATCACCTTATATGTTCTATTTTGCAAGTGATAATATTGAAGTAGCTGGAGCTTCTCCAGAAACTTTAATTAAATTGGAGGAAACAAAGTTAATAACTTTTCCAATTGCTGGAACGAGAAAAAGAGGAAAAGATGATCAAGAAGATCAACAATTAATAGATGATTTATTAAAAGATGAAAAAGAATTAGCTGAACATAATATGCTCGTTGATTTAGGAAGAAATGATTTAGGAAGAATTTCTAAATTCAATAGTGTACATGTGGTATCTTATATGGATATCTTAAAGTTTTCAAAAGTTATCCATATAGCAAGTGTTGTTAGCAGTGAAATTAAAGAAGAATATGATGCTTTAGATGCAGTTGATGCTTTACTTCCTGCAGGTACTTTATCAGGAGCACCAAAGATCAGGGCATGTCAAATCATTAATCAATTAGAACAAAATAAAAGAGGTATTTATGGAGGAGCGATTGGTTATTTAGATTTTACAGGAAATATGGATCTATGTATTGGTATTCGTTTAGCTTATAAAAGAAATAATGAAATTTCTATTTGTAGTGGTGCAGGAATTGTTTATGACAGTGTTCCTGAAAATGAATATCAAGAATGTTTAAATAAAGCAGGTGCGGTTGTTGAAGCAATCAAGATGGCAGATGGAGGTATTGATTATGATTCTACTCATTGATAATTATGATAGTTTTGCTTATAACCTTTATCAATTGATAGGTTCAATCGATGAAGATATCAAGGTTATAAGAAATGATGAAATGACAGTTGAAGAAATAGAAGAACTTCAGCCATCATGTATTATTATTTCACCAGGTCCAGGGAAACCGAGTGAAGCGGGTATTATTGAAGAAGTTGTTCAAAAATGTTATACGAAATATCCTATTTTGGGAGTTTGTTTAGGGCATCAAGCAATTGTTGAAGCTTTTGGAGGAACAGTAAGTTATGCTCAAAGCGTCATGCATGGAAAGTCTTCAATAATTAAAGTAGATACTACAAATCCAATTTTTAAGGGAATCGGGGAAAAGACAGCAGTGGCTAGATATCATAGCTTAGCTGCTAAAAAAGAAAATTTACCAGAATGTTTGAAGATTATAGGGGAAAGCGGTGATGGTGAAATCATGGCAATCAGTCATAAAAACTATCCTGTTTATGGGTTACAGTTTCATCCGGAGTCGATTTTAACAAAAGAAGGTAAAAAAATAGTTGAAAATTTTTTAAAGGAGATACAAAATGATTAGGGAAGCAATTATTAAATTATCAAAAAAAGAAGATTTAACATATCAAGAAGCTTATGAATGTATGAATGAGATCATGGATGATCAAGCTTCTGATATTCAAAAAGCTGCTTATTTAACAGCACTTTCATTAAAAGGTGAAACAATTAATGAAATAACTGCAAGTGCTAAAGGAATGAGAGAACATTGTGTGAAGTTATTGAATGATCAAGATGTTCTTGAAATTGTAGGAACTGGAGGAGATGGATCAAATTCTTTCAATATTTCTACAACTTCATCTATTGTGATTGCTAGTGGTGGTGTTAAAGTTGCTAAGCATGGAAATCGTGCGGCAAGTTCAAAAAGTGGCGCAGCAGATTGTTTAGAAGCTCTTGGGGTGGATATTACAATCAATGAAAAAAGAAGTAAGGAATTATTAAACGATATTAATATTTGTTTCTTATTTGCTCAAAACTATCATTTAGCGATGAAATATGTTGCACCAGTAAGAAAAGAACTAGGTATTCGTACAGTCTTTAATATTTTAGGACCACTTACGAATCCAGCAGGAGCGATTTATCAAGTAATGGGAGTTTATGATGGATCATTAGTTGAACCACTTGCTCAAGTTTTAAGTAATTTAGGGGTTAAAAGAGCTATGGTGGTTTATGGAAGAGATGGTTTAGATGAAATCTCAGCATCTAATGAAACTTTTGTTTGTGAAATTAATGAGAAACAATTTAAAACATATACAATTTCACCTGAATAATTTGGTTTACAAAGATGTTTAAAAGATGAACTTGTTGGAGGAACTCCAAAAGAAAACGCTCAAATTACACGAGATGTTTTAAATGGTAAACAAGGTGGACCTAGGACAGCTGTCTTAATGAATGCGGGGGCAGGTTTATATATTGGTGGTAAAGTTGATTCTTTACAAGCAGGAATTGATTTAGCAGCAAAGTTAATTGATAGTGGAAAGGCAAATGAAAAACTAGAAGAGTTTATAAAAGAATCAAACAAATAGGAGCGTATATTATGATTTTAGAAGATATTGTTGAAAGTACAAAAGAACGTGTTGAAACAAATAAAAAACGTCATTCAATTTATGAATTAAAAGAAAAAGCCTTTGCAATGCCTATTGACCAAAGTTTTCCTTTTAAAAAAGCTTTAGAAAAAGATGGAATGTCTTATATTTTAGAAGTTAAAAGACATTCACCATCAAAAGGACAAATTGTTTCCACTTTTGATTTTAAAGCAATTGCGAAAGAATATGAAATGATTGGAGCAGATGCTATTTCAGTAGTAACTGAACCTGATTATTTTAAAGGGGATGATGATTTTTTAAGAGAAATCAAACGTATTGTGAAAATCCCTGTTTTAAGAAAAGATTTTGTTGTAGATGAATATATGGTTTATGAAGCTAAAATCTTAGGAGCAGATGCAATTTTATTAATTGCAGGTGTTTTAGATGAAATTACATTAATGCGTTGTGTTAATTTAGCACATAATTTAGGTATGTCAGCAATTGTTGAAACACACAGTTCAATGCAAGTAAAAAAAGCGTTGCGTGTAGGCGCTAAAATTATTGGTGTAAATAACAGAGATTTAAGAGATTTCAGTGTTGATTTAAATACAACATTAAAATTAAGAGATATGGTCGATGATGATGTTATCTTTGTCTCTGAAAGTGGTATTAAAACAAGAAAAGATATTGAATTATTAGAAAAACATCATGTAAATGCTGTCTTAATTGGTGAAGCTATGATGAAAAGCCATGATAAAAGACATACATTAGAAGTTTTAAAAGGTATTGATGAAGAAGATTAAAATTTGTGGTTTAAAAAGAAGCGAAGATGTTGATTATGTAAATACATATCAACCTGATTATGTTGGCTTTGTTTTTGCGGGAAAAAAAAGAAAGATTACTTATGATCAGGCAAAAGAATTAAAAAAAGGTCTTTTATCTTCGATTCAAGTTGTAGGTGTTTTTGTAAATGAGGATATTTCTTTTGTTGAAAAATTAGTTAAAAATGATGTTATTGATCTAGTACAATTGCATGGTCAAGAAACAAATGAATATATAAAGATTTTAAAACAAAAAATAGATGTTCCAATTATTAAAGCAATTCAAATTAAAAATGATGATTCTTTCAATGTAGACTATGACGTTGATTATTATCTTTTCGATCATGGTTCTGGAGGAACTGGGGAAAGTTTTGATTGGTCTATGTTGAAAGAAGTCAATAAGTCTGTATTTTTGGCAGGGGGAATCAATCTTTCTAATATTGATGAAGCTTTAAAACTGAATGTTTATGGATTAGATGTTTCAAGTGGTGTTGAAACAGATGGTTTTAAAGATAGGGAAAAAATTAAGGAAATCGTAAGGAGAGTTAGAAATGAAAGGTAGATATGGAATACATGGGGGACAGTACATACCTGAAACTTTAATGAGTGAAATTCATAAAATTGAAGGGGCTTATGAATTTTATAAAAATGATCAAGCATTTAATGATGAACTTAATACATTATTAAAAGAATATGCTGGTAGACCATCTTTATTATATTATGCGAAAAAGATGACAGAAGATTTAGGTGGCGCTAAAATCTATTTAAAAAGAGAAGATTTAAACCATACAGGTTCTCATAAAATCAACAATGTATTAGGACAAGCTTTAATGGCTAAAAAAATGGGAAAAACAAGAATTATTGCTGAAACTGGTGCTGGACAACATGGTGTAGCTACAGCCACAGCAGCAGCTTTGCTTGGACTTGAATGTGAAATTTTTATGGGAAAAGAAGATACAGATCGTCAAGCTTTAAATGTTTATCGTATGGAACTTTTAGGAGCTAAAGTACATCCTGTAACTACAGGGACAATGACTTTAAAAGATGCGGTCAATGAAGCAATGAGAGAATGGACAAAACGTGTGGATGATACGATGTATGTTTTAGGTTCTGTGATGGGACCTCATCCATTTCCAATGATGGTGAGAGATTTCCAAAGTGTGATTTCTAAAGAAGCAAGAGAACAAATTCTTGAATATGAAGGTAAACTTCCTACAGCTGTGATGGCTTGTGTTGGTGGTGGAAGTAATGCGATGGGAATGTTCTATAATTTTATCAATGATAAAGATGTAAAACTTATTGGTTGTGAAGCCGCTGGTAAAGGTGTCGATACAGCTTTAACAGCAGCAACAATTGCGACAGGATCATTAGGTGTCTTCCATGGAATGAAATCTTACTTCTGTCAAGATAAATACGGTCAAATTGCACCTGTTTATTCTATTTCAGCCGGTTTAGATTACCCAGGTATTGGACCTGAACATGCTTATTTACATGATACAAAACGTGCGCAATATGTACCAGTTACAGATGATGAAGCAGTGGATGCTTTTGAATACATTGCAAAAACTGAAGGAATTATTTGTGCTATTGAAAGTGCACATGCGATTGCACATGCAATCAAAATAGCACCAACTATGAAAAAAGATGATATTTTAATTGTCTGTCTTTCAGGTAGAGGAGATAAGGATGTTGCAGCGATTGCAAGATATAGGGGGAAAGAAATCTATGAATAGAATATATAAAGCTTTTGAAAATAAAAAAGCCTTCATTGGTTTTTTAACAGCAGGAGATCCTGTAATAGATAAAACAGTAGACTATATTTTAGATATGGAACAAGCAGGGGCTAGTTTGATTGAAATTGGTATTCCCTTTTCTGATCCAATTGCTGAAGGACCAACCATTCAAGAAGCAAATGTACGTGCTTTAAAAAACAAAGTTACAACAGATGATGTTTTTGAAATGGTTAAAAAAGTAAGAGAAAAAAGTGATATTCCTTTATGTTTTATGACTTATTTAAATGTTGTTTTCCATTACGGTTATGATGAATTCTTTAAAAAATGTCAAGAAGTTGGCATTGATGGTATTATTCTTCCAGATTTACCTTATGAAGAAAGCCAAGAAGTCAAAGATGTTTGTTATAATTATGATGTTACTTTAATTTCAATGATTGCCCCAACAAGTAAAGATCGTGTTGAAATGATTGCAAAAGAAGCAAAAGGATTTATCTATCTTGTATCGTCAATGGGTGTTACAGGGACAAGAGATAATACTTCATTTTCTAATAATCTTGAAGAAATTATTGAACATATTCGTCAAGTAACAAATACACCAGTAGCTATTGGTTTTGGTATTAATAAACCAGAACAAGTAAAAGAGTTTAAACAATATGCTGATGGTGTCATTGTTGGTAGTGCAATTGTTAATATTATTAAAGAACATGGAAGTCAAGCAGATGAACCTTTAAAAGAATATATTCAATCACTTACAAATGAACTATAAAAGTGCAAGCTAAGTCTTGCCTTTTTATTTTGTTGGTTATATCGAATATCAATAATTTAATTAAAATGTTTATATTCATTGTTTTTGTCTATCCTAAAAATGTGGAGGTAAATCTATGAATATAAAAAAATATAATGAAATTGCAGATAAAAACAAACCACAAAAGCAAGTATTAAAACATACAGCAAGTGCTTTTTTAGTGGGTGGAGTGATTGGTATGATAGGAGAATTTTTTTTAAATCTTTACAAAGAATTATTTTCTTTTAGTGAAAAGGAAGCCACCCCTATTATGTTGATTACTCTTATTTTAATTGCAGCAATACTAACGGGTTTAGGAATCTATGACCGTTTAGGTGATTTTGCAGGGGCAGGTTCTTTTATTCCTATTACAGGTTTTTCAAATGCGATGACTTCAAGTGCAATGGAGGCAAGAAGTGAAGGTTTCGTGACGGGAATAGGGGCTAATATTTTTAAACTTGGTGGAGCGGTGATTACTTTTGGAATTGTTGCTTCATTTGTATTAGGAGGAATTCGTTATGTCATCACCTATTTCTGGTAGTAGTTTTGTTTTTCAAGAGGTTTATATTCAAAGTGTTGGGACAACAGCAGGAATTGTTGAACATCAAGGGCCTTTAGGACATTATTTTGATAAACATTATCCTAATCATTATCATCATCATGCAAGTTATGAACAGGCAGAAATTGAAATGCTGAAAGATGCTATCCTTATTTGTTTAAAAAAAGGAAAAGTAAAGAAAGAAGAAATTGATTTATATTTTGGAGGAGACTTAAATAATCAAATTACAGCGTGTTATTATTACGCTAATCATTTACATCGACCTTTTATTGGCTTATATAGTGCATGTAGTACGATTGGACTTGCTCTAGCAAATGCCTCAATTATGATTGAAAATCATAATATTCATAGTGCTATGGCTTGTACAGTTTCTCATAATGCCACAGCAGAAAGACAATTTAGATATCCTTTAGAATATGGTATACAAAGAAAAGAAACGATGACTTTTACGGCTACAGGAAGTGTCGCTGTCTTTTTATCAAATAAACCAAGTCAAATAAGAATTGAATCTATTACTTTAGGAAAAGTCATCGACTTCGATCAATATGACGCTAATGATATGGGGCGTGCCATGGCACCAGCAGCTTTAGATACCTATTTACAACATATGAAAGATCTAAAGAGAGATGGTACTTATTATGATTTAATTTTAACCGGAGATCTTTCTCGTTATGGAAAAACAATTATGAAAGATCTTTTAAAAGAAGAAAATCAAAAGTATAACGAGTATGATGATTGTGGTTGTTTACTTTATGATGTTACTCAAAATGTCTATCAAGGAGGAAGTGGTCCTGTTTGTAATGGACTTGTTAGTTTTGGCTATATTTATCAGATGATGTTAAAAGGAAAGTATCAACGTGTGCTTGTTCTAGCAACAGGGGCTTTGTTAAATCCGGTGATGACAAATCAAAAATTATCGATTCCTTGTGTTTGTCATGGCTATGTATTGGAGGTTGTCAAATGAATTACGTCTTATCCTTTTTGTTTTGTGGGTTTGTCTGTGCTGTTGCTCAACTAATTTATGAATATACTAAATTAACGCCAGGACATATTACATGTAGTTTTGTTGTACTAGGAGCACTGTTAGATTTATTTCATATTTATGATCGCTTGATTAAAATTTTTCATGCAGGGGCAATGCTTCCCATTACGAGTTTTGGTCATTCTTTAATGCATGGGGCCATGGCAATGACAAAAGAATACGGGGTTTTTGGTCTAGCAATGGGAATGTTTGATTTAACAGCAGCAGGAATTTCTTCGGCCATTTTATTTGCGTTTATTATTGCTCTTTTCTTTAAACCAAAATCATGAAAAACCCTTCGTTTGATTTAAATGTTAGATATTTAGATTTTGATGGTCGAAAAATTGAAATTGATTATATTTCTAGTTTATGTTCTGATGAATTGATTGCTTATTTAGTTGAAGGAATTACAAATGCAAAAGGAAAAACTTTAAAAGATTGTTTAAATAATGGAGATGTCAAAGAAGAATTAAATAAAGAAAATTACGAATATGCGATGCTTACAGGTTGTGCAGTCGTTAAAGATATAGATAAAAGTAAAGTCTATGTTTTAGATACAAGACATTTTCCTACACGTTCAATCGAAGAACCAGATACAGAAAAATCGGTTAGAGGAAGTAAAGATGGATTTAATGAAAATCTATTAAATTGTGCAGGTTTGATTAGAAGACGTATTCGTACATTAGATTTAGTAATGGAAAAAGTTGTGGTAGGTAAAAAAAATAAATTAGATATTTGTTTATGTTATTTAAAAAACGCAATAGATCAAACCATGTTAAAAAGTATTAAAGAAAGACTTAATGAAATAAAAAATGAAGATTTAATTATGACAGATCGTGCTTTGGAAGAATTGATTTTTGACCAAAGTTATAATCCTTTTCCCCTTGTAAGATACAGTGAAAGACCAGATGTGGTTTCTACACACATTCATCATGGTTATCTTGCCATTATATGCGATACTTCAAGTTCTGTTATGATGTTACCTACAACTTTGTTTGAAATTCTAGAACATGTTGAAGAACATCGACAAACACCTATTATTGGTACTTTTATTCGTTTAATTCGTTTTAGTGCTGTATTTCTTTCGATTTATTTGGTTCCTTTATGGATGTTGATTGTAAATCAAGGAAGTGTCAGTCTAAAAAAATTATTTTCAATTATTTTAGTTGAACTGGCAGTAGAGCTTTTAAGAATTGCAACCATTCATACGCCCAATTCTATTTCAAATACGATGGGGATGATTGCTGCTATTTTACTAGGAGAATTTGCGATTGAACTCGGTTTTTTTTCAGGAGAGATTCTTTTATTTGTATCTATTGGAGATGTTTGTGGTTTTGCCACACCTAATTATGAATTATCTTTAACCAATAAATATGTAAAAATATTTATGATTCTATTTTCAGGATTATTTGGTTGGCTAGGCTTTATTGCTTATCAAGTTATTTTATATATGTATTTAATATCATTAAAACCTTTTGGCTTTTCCTATCTTTATCCATTAATTCCTTTTAATGGAAAAGATTTACTCCAATTCATTATTAGAGAACCTAAGAAATAAAAATTTTATTAAATTAATCAAATGATTATAGTTTATCAAAAAACAGAGGTTAAATATGAACCTCTGTTTTAAAATAAAGTAAAAATAATTAAACTACATGTAGCAATAGCAACAGCTGGTGGATCGATATGTGTACCACAATCTGTATTGAGCACCATCCCAAAAATTAATCCAATAAAATGAGCAATGATACCAAAAAGAACAGCAATCAAAATATTACCTGTTTGTGCCATTGCATAACCTACAACAAGAGTTGTATGGTGTGTAGCAGGGAAAGCAGGATCACTTAAAGCAAAGATAAGTGTTAAAGCACTAATTGAAAAACCAATTGTATAAAGACCTGTTTCTTTTGCAAAATAAGCCATAACTGTTGATACAGCTAAACCAATTAAAAATTGAAATCCCCAAAATGAAGGAGATGCTTTTTCTAAGAAATCTAAATTCTTTTCATTATATGTATCTTCTTGATTGAATAAGATTCTTCCTAAAACTCCTACAAGAATAACCGAAACTGCTCCGGTATCTACCGGAAATGAAAAATAATTTTCAAAAGCAAAAATCAAATAACCTAAAACCCCACCGATAGCACCTACGAGTAAAACCTTTGGATCATTGGTAAAAGCAAGTGACCTAGAAGTTTCAACGCCTCTTATTTCATGTTTTGTTCCTGCATAGGCAGTTGCAAGTCCTGCAGCGTTAAAGATAATACATGGTAAAAATAAATTATTTGATAAAGCTTCATTTAAAAATGTGGTATTAACACCAACATGTTCTAATAAAAATATAAGGAGACCGACAAAACCTGTACAAATAAAGGTTTGTGTTCCACCAATTAGTGTTCCTAAAATTCCTGCAAAAAAAGCTAATATAATTGATGATAATGAAAACATTTTATAACCCCTTTCAGGCGTATTATATAGGAAATAATCAACATAATAAATACAAAATATAAATTTATGTTATAATACCTAAGAGGTGAAACAATGGAATATCAAGTTATATTAGATGATTTTCAAGGCCCTTTAGATTTATTGTTACATTTAATTAAAGAAAAAGAGATGGATCTACAAACACTTGAATTATCAGTTATTACAGATCAATATTTACAATATATACATATGATGGAATCATCACAACTTGAAGTGATGTCTGAATATTTAGTCATGGCTGCACAGCTTATTGAAATGAAAAGTAAAATGCTTTTACCTAAAGAAAAAGTACAAATTGAAGATGAGTATCAAGAAGATCCAAGAGAAGCACTCATTAGAAGACTTATTGAATATAAAAGATATAAAGATGTTTTAGACGAGATTCAAGAAAAATATGAAAAAAGACAATCTATGTTGATTAAACCCTCTAATAATATGGAAGAATATGTCATTGATACTTCAACAATGATTCCAAAGGGGTTAGAAGTATATGATTTAATGAAGGCTATGCAAAAAATGTATCAAAGAAAAATGTTATCACGACCATTAGATACACATATTTCTAAAAAAGATATTTCCATTGAACAAAGAAGTGATCAAATTAGAAATTATTTTAAAGTAAGAGTTAATAAAAGGGTAAAATTAGATGAATTATTTGATAGAGGAGATCGCTATTATTTTATCGTGACATTTTTATCGATTTTAGTTTTAGCTAATGATAAAGAAGTTGAAATTATCCAAGAAGGATTGTTTGATGATATTTATGTAGAGGGGAAAGAGTAATGGAAGATTATAATAATATTATAGAAGGTATCCTTTATCTAAAAGGTGATGAAGGTATTGATATAAAAGAATTATCACTGATTTTAGAAATTTCTAAAAAAGAAGCTGTGGAAGCTATGGATCATTTTATAGAAGCTTATTCAAAAAGAGGCTTTGATGGCCTACAAGTTGTTGATTTTGGTGGTAAATATAAACTTGCAACGAATCCTCAATATTTTCCTTATTATCAAAAAATGGTAGAACAATCAAAAGCAACACTTTCTCAAGCAGCTTTAGAAACACTCGCTATTATTGCCTATAATCAACCAATTACTCGTGCTAAAGTTGAAGATATTAGAGGAGTTGGTTGTGATGGCATGATTAGAAAACTCATTGCTAAAGCACTTATTAAAGAAGTAGGCAGAGAAGAAAGTCCAGGACTTCCTATTTTATATGGGGTGACAGATGAATTTATGGATGCTTTTTCTTTAGCGTCTTTAGATGAACTTCCAGAACTTGGTGATGTTGTAGAGACAGAAAGTGATGAAGATATATTTAAAACGAAATATCAAGAGAGGGATTTATAGTGAAACTCATCAATCATTTAAAAACAATTAATAAACATAAATACTATGTAACAATGCTTTGTTTTAAATGTGGTTTATATAAACAAGGACTACTACATGATTTATCAAAATATTCGCCAACTGAACTAAAAACAGGTGCTAAATATTGGGTAGGGACGCGTTCACCTAATTCAATTGAAAGAGAAACGATTGGTTATTCTTCCGCTTGGCTTCATCATAAAGGAAGAAATAAACATCATTGGGAATATTGGGTTGATTTTTCAAGAGAAGGGGTTGTTCCTGCCAAAATGTCTACAAAGTATGTTGTGGAAATGTTTTGTGATCGAGTAGCAGCAACAATGGTTTACCGTGGAGAAAATTTTGATGTATCGGCTCCTTTAGATTATTATAATAAGACACATGGTTATTATGTCATTCATCAAGAAACAGATGCAATGATTAAAGATATGTTAGTTCATTTATCTAAAAGTAATTTAGAAGAAACAATTGATTATATTAAAGAAACTTATTTATAAATTCTATGTTTTGCATAGAATTTTTTTATAGAAATGATATAATAGTTACATTATATTTAAGGAGCTTGAAGATGAATTTTTTACATTTAAAATATTTAATAGAAGTTGAAAAATATGAATCTATTTCTAAAGCAGCACAGCATCTCTATATTAATCAACCACGTTTATCTAAAATTATTAAAGAAATAGAAGAAGAAGCTAATATAAAGATATTTGAAAGACACAATAAAGGGGTTGTTCCAACAACTAAAGGAAGAGAATTTTTATCACAGGCTAAAAAAATTGTTCAAGAAGTAGATTATTTAAAAAATATGTATCAGGATGATCCTCATAAATTGAATTTAGATATTTGTGTCCCTCGTTCAAGTTACATCTCAGAAGCTTTTATTGAATATTTAAAAATGGATAATAATATGAAAAAGGAATTGAATCTAAATTATCGAGAAACGAATTCAATTGATACGATTCAAAATGTTTATGATGGAGAAAATAATTTAGGAATTGTACGTTTTCCTTTAAGAGATCAAGATTATTATTTCAATATTTTAAATTTAAAAGAATTGACTTATGAAAAACTATTTGCTTTTGATTATCAAATTCTTATTTCAAAAGGTAATCCACTTAAAGATAAAGATATCTATATGAAAGATTTAAAGAAACAAATTGAATTAAAACATGGAGATATTCATATTCAAGAAGATCATCATAATCATAAGCATATGAACATTTATGAAAGAGGAATACAATTTGAACTTTTAAGTGAGATTCCAGAAACTTATATGTGGGTTGCCCCAATGCCTAAAAAGCTTTTAAAACAAAATGATTTTGTTTTAAAAGCATGTAAAGATAAGAAAATACCCTATGTTGATTACTTAATTTATCGAAAAGGATATGTTTTATCAAAAGAAGATCAAAATTTTATAGAATGTTTGAAAAATGGAATCGAACAAGTGAAGTGAAAAAATGCACATGTAATGTGAAAAAAATAACTTGATATATAAAAAAAGGCATATCACTATGCCTTTTTAGTATCTAACCAAAAATAAATGTAAGTGCTATCATTAGAGATAGGAAAAGAGGAGAATAAGTTATGCAAAGATTTACATTACCTAGAGATTTATATCATGGAAAAGGTGCTTTAGAAGCCCTTAAAACATTAGAAGGAAAAAAAGCTATTGTATGTGTTGGTGGAGGATCAATGAAACGTAATGGTTTCTTAGATCGTGCTGTTAACTATTTACAAGAAGCTGGAATGGAAGTTAAATTATTTGAAGGTATTGAACCAGATCCATCAGTTGAAACTGTTATGAAAGGTGCAGCTGTTATGGAAGAATTTAATCCAGATTGGATTGTTGCCATGGGTGGAGGTTCACCAATTGATGCAGCAAAAGCTATGTGGATTAAATATGAATATCCAGATATCACATTTGAAGATATGTGCAAAGTATTTGGTATTCCAAAATTACGTAAAAAAGCTCATTTCTGTGCTATCCCATCTACTAGTGGTACAGCAACAGAAGTTACTGCTTTCTCAATTATTACAGACTATAATAAAGGAATTAAATATCCTATCGCTGACTTTGAAATTACACCAGATGTTGCTATTGTTGATCCTGATTTAGCTGAAACAATGCCAGTTAAATTAGTTGCTCATACTGGTATGGATGCAATGACTCATGCTATTGAAGCATATGTTTCTACAGCAAATTGTAACTATACAGATCCACTTGCTATTCATGCAATTGAATTAATTCAAGCTAACTTAGTAAAATCATATAATGGAGATATGGCAGCAAGAGATACAATGCATGATGCTCAATGTTTAGCTGGTCAATCATTCTCTAACGCTTTATTAGGTATCGTTCACTCAATGGCACATAAAACAGGTGCTGCTTTCGTTGATCAAGGTGGACATATTATTCATGGTGCAGCTAATGCAATGTATTTACCAAAAGTTATTGCTTTCAATGCCAAAGATCCAACAGCTAAAAAACGTTATGGTGTCATCGCTGATTACATGCATTTAGGTGGAGCAAATGATGATGAAAAAGTTGCTTTATTAATTAAATATTTAAGAGGTATGAATGATGAATTAAATATTCCTCATGGAATCAATAAATATGGCGCAGATGGTATGCCAGCTGAAACTGGATTTGTTCCAGAAGATATCTTCTTAGCACGTGTTGATGAAATTGCTGATAATGCAATTGCTGATGCATGTACAGGATCAAACCCACGTATTCCAAACCATGATGAAATGGTTGCTTTATTAAAAGCTTGCTACTATGATACAGAAGTAGATTTCTAATAGAATAAATGAGGTCCTAAATAGAGGACCTCTTTTTTATGTATATATACTATAAATACGTTTTTTAGGTGTTTAATACATACTTATGAAAACAATATTTCTTTTATTTATCTATAATAAAGATAGATAAAGGGGGTAGCTATTATGAAGTATGCAATATTAGATGGAAAATTAACTCATATTTCTAAAGTGAAAAAAGGAACAATTGCCAGAGTTTTTGGATACAGTGATGATTTAGTAATAGCTGTAGGTGGTAGGGAAAGAAAATATTGGAAATATTTAGATGTGAAACGTACAAGAATGTATCAAGAATTATAGAAATAACATTGTTTATTCCTTTTTTTGTTTGTATAATAGAATTATTGGAGGTTATAGGATGAAATATGGAAATGAGATAAAAAATATATGTCATCTTGCATGGCCTGCTATTATTCAAGAAGCAATGAATACGGTAGTGACTTATGTAGATACAGCGATGGTTGGTTCTATGGGAGCAACAGCTTCTGCAGCAGTTGGTTTAACATCTACTGTTACTTGGTTGTTAGGAAGTATTTCGGTTGCCTTTGGAGTGGGTGTCTTAGCCGTATGTGCTCAATCAGATGGTGCTAAAGATTATAAAAAAGTACAGATTGCGGGTCAACAAGCCTTATTTATTTCTTTTATTATAGGATTGATAACAACTATTATTAGTATCATAATTGCTCCATTTTTACCTGGTTGGCTCAATGGTGCCAAAGAAATAAGGCATGATGCTTTTTTATATTTTTTAATTGTATCAGCACCATTTATATTTAGAACATTTATTATTATTCTCTCTTCAACTTTAAGAGCTGTTAAAGATATGAAAACACCAATGATGATCAATGTTTATATGAATATAATCAATATCATTTTAAATTTCTTTTTAATTTATCCGACAAGAAAGATATTTGGTATAACTGTTTATGGAGCTGGTTTATCTGTAGCCGGAGCAGCGATAGCTTCAGCTATTTCTTATATTGTTGGAGGAATTTTGATGTTTAGACATTATTATCAAAATAAAATCTTTGATTTTAAACATACAGGATTTCATTTTCATAAACCAGTATGTTTAGAATGTTTAAAAATTTCTATTCCTGTTGTTATGGAAAGAAGTGTTATTTGTTTAGGACATGTTACTTTTGCTTCGTTGATTGCTAAATTAGGAGTTGTTTCTTTGGCAACACATTCGATAGCAATTCAAGCAGAACAAGCGTTTTATGCACCGGGGTATGGTTTCCAATCAGCAGCAAGTACACTTGTAGGAAATGCTGTTGGTGAAAAAGATGAATCTAAAGTTAAAAGAATGACGTATCTTACATGTGCAATTACTTTAAGTATCATGGCTATTGCTGGTGTTTTATTATTCATAAATGCTCAAAATATTATGTCGATTTTTACTCCTGATCAAAAAGTTATCGCTTTAGGAACTAGGGTATTAAGGATTGTTTCTATTAGTGAACCAATCTATGGTATCTTGATTATTTTAGAAGGAACTTTTAATGGAATGGGGGATACCAAAGCACCATTTGTATTTTCTTTGATTACGATGTGGGGAATAAGGATTTTTGGTTCAATGCTCATGATCAATGTCTTTTCATTTGGACTTGAAAGTGTTTGGATCATGATGGTTTTAGATAATATTTCTAGATGTTTATTATTATCAACACGTTTTTTGAAAGGAAAATGGAAATATCGGGTTTATCAATAGGAGGAAAGAAAATGAAATATAAAAAATTTGAAAATACAATTATCGCAAGAATTGATAAGGGTGAAGATATTGTTGAACAAGTTAAAAATATTGCTTTAAAAGAAAATATCAAACTTGCAAGTATTCAAGCTTTAGGTGCAATTAATGATTTTACAGTCGGTGTTTTTAAAACAAAGGAAAAGAAATATTTTGCTAATGAATTTAAAGGTGATTATGAAATTGTATCTCTTACGGGAACTATTAATACAATGAATGGTGAATATTATAGTCATATGCATCTATCTGCTGGAAATGATCAAGGAGAAGTTTTTGGTGGTCATTTAAATAAAGCAATTGTTTCAGCAACATGTGAAATGGTTATTCAAGTCATCAATGGACAAGTAGATCGTTACTTTGATGAAGAAATTGGTTTAAATTTATTAAAATTATAAAGGAGCTATCTATGGAATATTTAACATTACCACAAACGGATTTAAAGGTATCAAAGATTGCTTTAGGATGTATGAGAATTGCTGATAAAAGCATTGAAGAAGTGGAAGAACTTGTCAAAACTGCTCTAGAATCAGGAATTAATTTTTTTGATCATGCAGATATTTATGGTGGAGGAAAATCAGAAGAATTATTTGGTGAAGTATTAAAAAGACATCCTGAATATAGAAAACAGATGATTATTCAAACAAAGTGTGGTATTGTTCCTGGAAAAAGATATGATTTTTCTAAGGAACATATCTTAAAATGTGTCAATGAATCATTAGAAAGATTACATACAGATTATGTAGATATTCTTTTGCTTCATAGACCAGATGCTTTATGTGATCCTCAAGAAGTTGCTGAAACTTTTAATGAGTTATATGAAGCTGGAAAAGTTCATTATTTTGGTGTTTCTAATCACACACCTTTACAAATAGAATTATTAAAGAAATATTTAAAATATCCAATTATTATTAATCAATTACAATTATCAATCGTTCATTCAGTAATGATTGATTCAGGATTAAATATGAATATGAAAGAAGCATTTGCGCAAGATAAAGATGGTGGTGTTTTAGATTATTGTCGTTTAAATGATATTACGATCCAACCATGGAGTTCAATCCAAGCTTCTTGGGCGGAAGGAACTTTTATTGATCATCCAAATTATCAAAAATTAAATGATGTTATGCAACAATTAGCTCATAAATATCAAGTAACTAAACCAGCAATAGCGATTGCTTGGTTACTTCGTCATCCTGCACATATGCAACCAATCGTAGGGACAACATCCTCTCAACATTTAAAAGAAACAATTAAAGCATGTGATTTTACGCTTACAAGACAAGAATGGTATGATCTCTATCTTGCAAGTGAAAAACCACTACCATAGAAAGTTGCTTAGGCAACTTTTTATATACTTTATAATAAAAATAATATTTATTGAATAAATATAATATATTGATATAATAAAGATGGGTGATGTTTATGAAATATAAAAGAATATCTACAAAAGATTATTTAGTAAATGAAGATCAATTTATTGATTTATTAGAAAATAAAGCTTTAGAAGGATGGTATTTAAAAAATATAAGTCTAAATTTTTTAACATTTGAAAAAAGAACACCACAAAGAAAGCATTATAAAATATATTATAAACAAATAAATAAAGATATAAAAGAAGCAGGATGCCGTATTATTGTTAATTATTTCGGGTTACAAGTAGTAGAAGTTGAAGATCTTTTTGCTCAACCTTTAAAACAAGATGTAGGTGATAAAAAAGAAATCTTATCAACGATCTATAATTTTACAACTCATTATTTTTTAATGATCATGGCCATTGTTTTATTAATTGCTTATCAACCTTTTAAAATACATGGGTTGCCAAGTTTACCTTATTTGACTTTTTATTTTGGTACTTATTTATTTTATACTGCTGTAAGTCTTATAAGCTTCGCTTTGTTCTTTTCTGGCTTATGTAATCTATCACATTTAAAAAAAGTAATGAAAAATAAGCCCTTTTATTTAGAAAATATTTTTAATACTTTATCTAAAATAAATCTTTATGTTGGGATTATTTTGATTTTATTAGATTTATTAAAACAAAATGGTTTCAAATCATTTCTGATTTTACTCATTTCTTGGTTAATTGGTTATCTTGGACATCTTTATAAAGAAAAACATCAAAAATCTAATGCGATTGTTTATCTTTGTGTTATTGCTACAATTGCTTTAAGTTTGTATGATCATCCAGCAGATGGCAATCCTTATAGTGCTATTGAACCTGTCCAAAGCTTACAACAACCTTATAGCTATGAAGATGGTGGAATGTTATATCAAGGATATTCTATTGAAGGGGATCATGGAATGATGGAAGGCTATTATAAAGGATATACGGCAGCTATTTCAAAAGGTATTTTTGAATATCAAGTAGAAAATATTTTTAAAAATAAAATAGCTTATAAAAAAATTATTCAGCAATATTCTCTGATAACTCAAAAAGATAGTGATTTATGTTTTAAATATAAACAAAAATATGTTGTATTAAAGGGTCAAGAAGTTTTTTATATCAATAACAAAGAAGGATTACCACTTTCTAAATATATTAAATATTATCAACGATTAAAGATCTAAGAATTTCTTAGATCTTTTTTTGTATTAAAATAATAAAAATAATATTGATATACAAATAATATAATAATATAATAAAAGTAAGGAAAAGATAAATTACATCTCTAGGCAAATAAAGTATTTATTAGAATACATGTAGAAAGGAATGTGAGATTTATATGAAGATAATAGATAAAGTATGGGTCTTTGATTATTTAATGGAAATTTTTATGATCATGACCATGATTTGTGGTCAAAGCTTATTTACAAATTCTTTAAATCCTTTAGGATATATTAGTATTCATATTAGTTTTATTATTTATTGTTTATTTTATTTTTTACCTATTTTATATTTTATTGCCTTATGGAATAGTGATGTCATAGATTATCGAAAAAATATAATTCTACTTATTATCTTATTTATCTTTAATAAATTATTTCATGGAAATCAAGTTCAACTTTCTTTTCCATTACCTGCTATAGATTTTTATGTAGTTATTTGTTTAATTATAACGATAGTATTTTATATAAGGAGAAAAAATGGAGAAAGTAAAACTTATTTTAAGTCTTGATCAATTAGAAAAAGCATATAAGGAATATAAAAAAGCCTTTCGTTTTTCTGGGTTATTCTTTGGTATTCATTAAGAAATAATGGAAGATAAAGATTTTGAAAAATATTTATATTTTTCAAGTGATAAAGTTGAATGTTATGATATAGAAAAACATAAGCTTTTTGAAATAGACAATGAAGATTTTTATGAAGTTGATCTATCTTTAAAATAAAAGGTAGTTTGTATGTTAGTAACAACAAGCAATCAACAATATTCTTTTGAATGTAAACAAGATGCACGTTTTTTACAAATAATTGATCTTTTTGAACAAAAGAAAATAAGATATATAGATAGAAGTCATTTTATTTCAATCAAGCGATAATCATTGAAAGAAGGGAAATTTACCCTTCTTTTTCATTTAATGAATAAATCTTAATAGAATGAAAACAGGAGGGATAAAATGATTTATTCGCTTATTGTACTAACAGCAGGCTTTTTTGTTTTAGTGAAAGGAGCGGATTGGTTTGTAGATGGAGCATCTTCACTGGCAAGTATTTTTCATGTTTCTCAATTAGTTATTGGATTGACGATTTGTGCGATGGGAACCAGTTTGCCAGAGGCAGCTGTTTCATTAGTAGCAGGGTTAAAAGGAAATTCAGGAATTACCATTGGGAATGTTGTTGGAAGTAATATTTTAAATATTTTGATTGTTTTAGGAATGAGCGCTTTGATTACAAAAATAAAGATTGAAAAATCAACATTGTTCATTGAAATTCCTTATATGTTGCTTTCAAGTCTTGTTTTACTTGTTATGGGAAAAAGTCAACAAGTTGTATCATTTCAAGAAGGACTTATTTTAATAGGTATGTTTATCATTTATTTACTTTATTTGTTTTGGCTGTCACAAAAAGAAAGTGAGGAGGAAGTTTCTCCACAATACTCTTTTATAGGATGTGTGTTGTTGATTGGTTTAGGCATCTTTTTTGTTATGATTGGTAGTCAACTGGTTGTTAAAGCAGCCACTCAAATAGCTTATTGGTTACATTTTTCTCAAAGATTCATCGGTTTAACGATTGTTGCTTTTGGAACATCATTGCCTGAATTAGTAACCTCTTTACAGGCAGCTAGAAAAGATCATGCGGGTATTGCGATTGGAAATATTGTCGGAAGTAATATTTTTAATATTTTATTTATTGCTGGAGGTGTTTCTTTAATTTGTCCAGTACCTTTTGAAAGTAAATTTATTGTAGATATGTTTGTAGCTATAGGAAGTGGTTGTTTATTATGGCTTTTAACGATTTATCGACATGAATTAAATAGAATAGGTGGTCTTTTGATGTTACTTTCCTATGTACTGTATTTAATCTATTTGTGTTAAATGGAAAGAAGAAACATAGAATGATATAGGTGATATAATGAAATTATTGATTAGTTTTTTGATGATTTTTCAAATGATTTGTACCAATGTCGAGTTTTATGGAAAGAGTTATATTGTATATGATAGTTTAAATCAATATGTTGTAGAAGGCAGAAATATAGATTATTTACAAAGTGTTGCTTCAATTTCTAAAATTATGACTGCCATCGTTGTTATTGAAAATAGTCGCTTAGATAAAAAGATTACAGTTGATGAAACGATTAATAAAGCTTATGGGAGTTGTGTCTATATACATATAAAAGATCAAATTACGATTCAAGATCTTTTATATGGTTTAATGCTTCGAAGTGGGAATGACTGTGCTTTAATGCTGGCTAAAAGTGTTGGTGGAAGTGTTGATCGTTTTGTGGAAATGATGAATGAAAAAGCTAGAGATATAGGAATGAAACAGACACATTTTTCGAATCCCTCAGGTTTAGATGAAGAAGATGAAGGAAATTTATCAACAGTTAAAGAAATGGCGATGCTTTATCGTTATTGTTGCCAAAATCCTCTTTTTAATCAAATTGTTAAAACAAAAGAGTATAAAAGACTAGATGGAAAAGGTTATTGGCATAATAAAAATCGTCTTTTAAAAGAATACCCTTATTGTGTTGGTGGTAAAACAGGTTATACCAAAAAAGCCAAAAGAACATTGATTACACGAGCTATAAAAAAACAAGTTGATTTAATTATTGTTACTTTTAATTGTGGAAATGATTTTGAGTTTCATCAAAAAAAGTATGAGGAATGTTTTAAAAATTATGAAAAACTTGTGTTGTTTGATAAAGGGGTTAGAAATATTAAAGGAAACTGGTACTTGTTTGAAAATGATTTGTTGATGTCAAAAGAAAAGGATGAAAGTGTAAGTTATTTGATTCATAATGAAGAAATGTTTATTTATAGAAATCAAACATATATTAAAAAAATTAAATTAAAGAGATATCGGTTTAGAGATTTTTATTTAATGATCTTAAAGGATCTAGTTTATGAATAAGATCTTTCATTATGGGATTATTCTTTTTATTATTGTTGGTTTGATTTTTAATAAACAAGAAGCCATGTTAAAAGCTCTTTTACAAACACCTTTTGATGTCTTTGAACTTTGTAAAACACTTATTTTAAGTATTTGTTTATGGAATGGTTTATTAAAAATCATTCAGGCTTCAAATATGGTGAATCATTTAAATTTTCTATTTAAACCACTATTACGTTGGATCTATGGACGATGTATTCAAGATGAACAAATCTATCAAGCACTATCTTCAAATTTGATTGCTAATCTATTAGGACTTGGAACACTTGCTACAATGAGTGGTTTACAAGCAATTTCTAAATTAAAAGAAAAGAATTATCCCCTTCAAATAAAAATACTAGTAGTAATCAATACGGCAGGTTTTTCTATTTTACCAACTACCATGATGACAATTAGACAAAATTATCATAGTCAAAATATTTTAGCTTTTTATCCTTATAGTTTATTTATTGGTTTTTCAATTACAATTATAGGAATTGTTATTATTAAGGTGATTGAACATGTCTAATTTAATTCTACTTATTATTTTATGGAGTTTTTTAGAATGTGCTTATAAAAAAATACCTATTTATGAAGAATTTATTACAGGAGTCAAAGAAGGAATGCATTATTTAATGATTCTTTTTCCTTCTTTAATGCTTCTTACTTTATGGGTCAATCTTTTTTTAAGTAGTGGTTTTATCTCTTTAATAGGTACTTTCTTTATTCGATTTTTTTCAATTCCCCTTGATTTATTATTAATGGCTTTTACAAGACCAATAAGTAGTCAAACTTCTCTTATTATTTTAAAAAGAATTTATGATCATTATGGAATAGATCATCTTTATAGTTTAATGGGATCAATTTTACAAACTGGAAGTGATACAACTTTATATGTTGTTTCTTTATATTATGGAAGTATTCATTTAAAGAAGTATAGCTATACATTATGGTTAGGCTTTTTCTTAGATTTTCTTTCATTTGTTTTTATGCTTTGTTTTTATTATTTAGGAATGATTTCGTAAGTTTTTAATATATTGGAATAAAAGGAGTTATGATAATGGAAACGAAACAAATTCTTAAAGATATTGGTAAAAGATGTCAAGGTGATATTTATTTAGGAATTGTTGGACCTGTAAGAAGTGGAAAGTCGACTTTTATTAAAAGATTTATGGAAATGGCGGTTATTCCTTATATTGAAGATCCTGATGTAAAGATAAGAACGATCGATGAACTTCCACAATCAGGAAAAGGCAAAATGATTATGACTGTAGAACCTAAGTTTATACCGAATCAAGCCGTTAAGATAGATTTACAAGATGATTTTAAAATCAATGTACGTTTAGTTGATTGTGTAGGATATGTGATTGAAGGGGCAAGTGGTTATCAAGATGACAGTGGGATACGTCTTGTTAAAACACCATGGTATAATGAAAGTATACCTTTTGATCAAGCAGCTAAAATTGGAACAAAAAAGGTTATTCAAGATCATTCAACGATTGGAATCGTTGTGACTAGTGATGGTAGTTTTCTAGATATTGATGAACAAAGTTATCACAGTGCAACAAAAGAAATCATTCAAGAGTTGCAAGATATAGGGAAACCATTTATTGTGATTGTCAATAGTAAAGATCCTTCAAGTTCAAAGTGTCAAAATGTTGTTGAAAGTTATCAAAAAGAATACGATGTACCAATCATTGCTATTGATACAACCAACATGTTAGAAACTCAAATCGTGCATCTTTTACAAGAAGCACTTAATGAATTTGGAATTCATGAAGTGAAAATTGAAGTTCCACGTTATATTGCAATGTTAAATCAAAAACATTGGTTAAAACAAACATTAGATGAAGCACTAAAAAATTCATTAGTAGAAATCAAAAAAATAAAAGATGTCAAACATCTTACAGAAGGTATTGAATCGTATGACTTTGTTAAAAGAGCTTATTTAAAAAGTGTCGATACATCTCATTCTTCAGCGACGATTCGCATTGAAGAAAGAAATGGTTTATATGATGAATTACTAACAAATATTGTTGGTTATGAAGTAGATCGTTCTTCTATTCTTGCCTTGTTACAAGAATTGATGACTATCAAGGATGAATATGATGGTATTTCGAATGCCCTTAGTATGGTAAGACAAACAGGTTATGGTTATGCGATTCCTCGTTTAGAAGAAATAGAATTATCAAAACCAGAAATTATTAAACAAGGTTCTAGATATGGAATGAAGTTAAAAAGTAAAGCAGCAACCACTTATATGATTAAAATTGATATTGAAAGTACATTTGAACCAATTATTGGTTCAAAGCAACAAGCGGAAAGCTTTATTGATTATTTAAATCATAATGGAAATGATAAGGAAGCTATTTTTTCATGTGATGTTTTTGGCAGAAAATTAGGTGATTTAATAGAAGAAGGGATGTATTATAAATTGAATATGATTCCAGAAAATGCAAGTTTAAAAATACATGATATATTGTCAAAAATTGTAAATAAAGGTAAATCAAATGTGATAGCAATTGTTTTATAATTTTTTGAAAAAGTTCTTTAAAAATCTCTTGAAACAACATTTTTTAGATGCTATACTAACCTAGTATTTTTATTATTGCGGGGTGTGAAAATGAATAAGAAAGAATTAGTTGAATCAGTTTCAATAGAACGTAATTTAACAAAAAAAGAAGCAGAACTACTTGTAGATACTGTGTTTAATACGATTACTAGAAGCGTTGTTGAAGGAGATAAGGTACTTATTTCTGGATTTGGTACTTTTAAAGTCAATGATCGTAAAGCTAGAAAAGGAATTTCTCCTAAAACTCAAGAAGAAATGATTATTCCTGCTAGTAAAACAGTGACATTTAAACCTAGTAACAGATTAAAAGATGCTATGAATTAAGCATCTTTTTCATTTTCTGTTCATAATAGAAGTGTAAACTATAAATCGAGGTGAATAAAATGTTTAATTATTACTATTATACAAATTCTTATTATATGTTAGGGAATATACTTGTTCTAGTTGGTGTTGCTTTGATGGCACTTGCACAAATGAAAGTTTCAAGTGCTTATAATAAATATTCAAAGGTTCAAAATAGCAGACATTTAACGGGCTATGATGTGGCGCGAGAAATTCTTGATCAACATGGTTTGTCTTCTGTTCAAATCTTTGAAGTTCAAGGACGTTTAAGTGATCACTATAATCCAAGTAACCAAACATTACATCTATCTCGTGATATTTATCATGGGACAAGTATTGCTTCACTTGCGGTAGCTGCTCACGAATGTGGACATGCACTTCAACATCAAGAAGGTTATAGACCATTGACATTTAGAAATGCTATCGTTCCTGTATGTAACTTTTCTTATAATTTAGGATGGGTTGCTATTATGATTGGTCTTTTTATGGGAAGAACATCTATTGCTTGGATTGGTGTTTTACTTACAAGCTTAATGTTGTTATTTCAAATTGTTACCCTTCCAGTTGAATTTGATGCATCTTCTAGAGCTTTGAGTATTTTAAATGATCGTTATTTAGTTCAAGATGAATATTTTGGAGCTAAAAAAATGTTAACAGCTGCAGCGCTAACCTATGTTGCAGGAATGTTATCGACCCTTCTTTCATTACTTAGAATTGTCTTAGTTGTTTTAGGAAATGATCGAGGAAGAGACTAAGCCAAAAGGCTTTTTCTTTTTGTTTAAAAAGGTTATAATAAGGTGGCATGGAGGAATAATGTATGAAAGCTTTTTTTAGAAAACATCGTTTTAAAATCGTGTTAACATTTTTAGTTATTGTTTTTGTATATATATGTTTTTACATGCTTTGGGTACATGTTCCTTACACAAAGCATAAAAATGATTTAGTAAGTATACAAGAAGAAATATGTAGTCAATACCATTATGACTATGATGACTATTTTAATGCTTATCAAAATAAGAAAATAAATTATATTGTTAAAGTGAAAAATAAAAAGAAAACAATGTATGTTGTATGTAATAAAAAATTAAAAAAGGTGGATACTTTTGAAGGTAAAACTATTTCTAAAAAAGAAGTGAAGAATGCTTTTGTTCAAAAATATCAAGTAAATCCAACAAAAGTAGAGATAGGATATGAAAATGATCAATTTGTTTATTGTTTAACTTATAAAGGAAAGGATACTTTATTATATGCGTTTTATTCTTTAGATAATGGAGAATTTTTGAAAGCATATAAATTATAAAAAGATATGATTAAATATTTAAAAGATTTAGAATGTATAAATTTAGAAAGATTATTACTTTTAAGAGGGAAAGAACTCTCTTTGACAGATGAAGAATGTCATATATTACTATTGATTGATACTTTTGTTACGTTGCATAAAAAAATGATTACACCTTCATTATTATTAAAATATTCATCACTTACTCCTCATGAAATGGATCATATTTTAGATTCTCTTTTAAAGAAAAAATGGATTTTTAATAAAAATGGAGCGATATGTTTAAATCATTTTGAAGAAAAACTTTTAGAAAATAAAGAAGCTCCAGTAGAAGAAAAAATGAATATGATTGATATTTTTGAAGAACAATTTGGTAGACCATTAACACCGATGGAATTTGATAGTATTAAAGAGTGGGTTCAAAGCGGTTATAGTGAAGAAATGATTTTAAAAGCTTTAAAAGAAGCTGTTAAAAGTCAAGTTTTAACTTTAAGATATATTGAAGGTATTTTAATTAATTGGGCTCAAAATGGAGTTAAAGAAAGATATATTGATGAAAAACCACAAGAAAGAAAAGTAAAAGAAAGTCATTATCATTGGTGGGAAGATGAATAAAGAAAAAACAAACAAAGTATTAGATTACTTTGAAGAACTCTTTCCTGATGCTCATTGTGAACTCAATCATCAAAATGTCTTTGAACTTTTAGTAGCTGTCATGCTTTCAGCACAAACAACTGATAAAAAAGTCAATCAAGTGACAGCTTCACTTTTTAAAAAGTATCCTACTGTTGAATCTTTTGCTTTAGCATCTTTAGAAGATTTACAAGATGATATTAAAATTATTGGGCTCTATAGAAATAAAGCTAAAAATTTAAAGAAAATGGCACAGGTTTTGCTTGAAGAATACAATGGTGAAGTGCCAAAAACAAGAAAAGAATTAGAAAGTTTACCAGGAGTAGGGAGAAAAACAACGAATGTTGTTTTATCTGTTGGTTTTGATGAACCTGCATTTGCTGTAGATACACATGTTGAACGGATTTCTAAAAGATTAGGCTTTGCTAAAAAAGATGATACAGTAAATGATGTTGAAAGAAAGGTTTGTCGTTCTATTCCTAGAGATAGATGGAATAAAGCACATCATCAGTTCATATTCTTTGGTAGATATTTTTGTAAAGCACAAAATTCAAATTGTAAAGAATGTCATTTATATGATATGTGTAAAGATAAAATAAAAGAAGTGAGAAAATAAGCAAGGATCAAAATATTCAAAAAATATTAGAAATAAAAAATAAAAAAATGCAAAAAGCATTTAATCAAAATCATATTGAATTACTTTTTTTAGATAACAAACAAGAATTATTAAATTATTTAGATTCTTTACTTAAAGATGATCAAACAGTAGGTGTTGGTGGTTCAATGACTTTATTTGAAACAGGAGTTATTAATTATTTAAGAAATAGACCTGTTCGTTTTTTAGATCGTTATCAAGAAGGTCTTTCTAGAGATGAAATTGAAGATGTTTTTCATCAATCATTACTCGCTGATGTTTATTTAACAAGTTCAAATGCAATCGATAGAAATGGAAATCTTTATAATATTGATGGAAATGGAAATCGAGTAGCAGCAATGATTTATGGTCCTAAAAAAGTGATTGTGATTGTTGGCATGAATAAGATTTTTGATGATGAAGATTCAGCTATTCAACATATTAAAAACATATCATGTCCAGCCAATGCATTACGTTTACATAAGAACACACCATGTGTTCAAGTTGGAAAATGCGTAGATTGTCAAAGTGATGATCGTATATGTAGTGCTTATGTGAAGATTGCAAGGCAACCGTTAAGTAGAATGACGGTGCTTGTTATAAATGAAGAATTAGGATATTAGGGGGGTAATACTATGTTTGAAAAAGTAAATATTCAAGATTTAAAGTTTAATCCTTTTGATGAAATTAGTAATCATTGGGTACTTATTTCAGCTAAAAAAGATGGAGTTGTTAATACAATGACAGCAAGTTGGGGACAACTTGGGCATTTATGGGGTAAAAATGTAATGACTGTTTATATTCGACCTCAAAGATATACGAAAGAATTTGTAGATGCCGGAGATTATTTTACAGTTACTATATTTGATGGTTATAAAAAGGAATTAGGTGTTTTAGGTTCTAAATCTGGTAGAGATGGCGATAAAATTGCTGAAGTTTCTTTTGATATAGAGGAAGTAGAAAATCAACCAACTTTTAAACAAGGTAAGATGGTATTTGTATGTAAAAAGATTTATAGTGATATGATTGATCCTAAACAATTTATTGATTCATCTTTAGATGAAAGATGGTATCCACAAAAAGATTATCATCAAAGATATATTGGTGAAATTATTGCTGTTTATGAAAATAAATAGGAGTTAAAAGAGGTTCGAATGAACCTCTTTTATGCGTCTGAACGTTCAAATTTATTTTTCATTGAAAGACTTAATTCGTTTAAAACAAGTGAAATTGTTTTATTTGTTTCTTCTTTTAACATATCAGCTATTTTTTGATTGGCTTGATGTTTAAGTTGAAGTTGTTTGTCTAAATCGTTTTCTTTTTGTAAAAGTTCATCATAGATGTTTATTAAGTGATGCCCTTTAGCCATAACATTTTTTTGATAACGTTCGATATGAATAGATGATTTCTTATAGGAAGCGTCTGCCATAGCTGCAATTAAACGACTTGACCAATAGAAATTATCTGTAGAAACAGTATCTGTTGTATTAGATAAATAATCTGGTGTTTCACTGATACTTCCGTAGAAAGGAACCAATGCGTTAAAGACATTTGATGCATAGGCAATCCATTCAATTGCTTGGAAAGACTTAGGTACATCATTTCTTAATTGAATAACTGATAAAAAGTCATTACGATTAATTCCTATAGGACGATACATTCCTTTTTGAGATAAATCACCATAAGATTTATAAGGATCATAATTAGTTCCTTGAAAATGTAAAGAAAGAGCATATTTAACATCTTCAACAGTGATTTTCTTTTCTGGTACTTGTGACCATGGAATATCATCATCATATGGTTGATGAGTAAATGTATGTGGATTCAAATATCTTTCAATATCAAAAGCACGAGGTGTGTTATAGACATGATCTGAATCATCATGACTTCCAAAGGTGTCACGAGCATTAAATTTAGAATTTAAAGAAAGATCTAGATGATATTTTTCTATGAATTCTTTCATATCTGAAAAACACATATGATTTTTCTTGGAAGTAAGTGCATCTTCTAAATCAAAATTATCAATCCCAAATTGATTAGGCATAGCTACATAGTGATCATCAGGTACTTTTTTTGAAATCCAATGATGTCCACCAATTGTTTCTAACCACCAAATCTCATCATGATCTTGAAAAGCAATCCCATTCATTTCATAAGTTCCATATTTTTCTAAAAGACTTCCTAATCTTTCAACACCTTCACGTGCACTATGAATGTATGGTAAAACAATATAAACGATATCTTCTTCACCAATTCCTCCAGAAATATGATTGATTTCATCATATTCAACAAGTGGATCAGCACCTAAAACACGTGGATTTGAAGTGATTGTTTCAGTTGCAGTCATTGCAATATTTTCTTCATTAATACCACTTGCAGCCCAAATTCCCTTTCCTTTAACTGCATTTGGCATAGCTGTATATGACATTGGATTATCAGGTAAATCAATTTCTAAATGCGAAATAACAGTTTTATATTTTCTTTTTTGTTCTTTTGAAGAAATAACGACAAACTTTTTTGGAGTGAACCCATCAGCACCAGAATCATCATTTCTAGCAATCATTGTTGAGCCATCATAAGAAGCGTTTTTCCCCACTAATAATGTTGTACAAGACATATATTTTTCCCCCTTTGTACCTTATTATAATATAAAAAAAGGGAATTTCATCCCTTATTTTTGATATTTAATTGTATAACGATTTCTACCATTTCTTTTTGAATGATAAAGAGCATCATCAGCTATTTTAAAAATATTATCAAAATTTTGTTCATTAGAAAATGTATAAACTCCCATGCTTATTGAAAAATGTATCCCGTGATGAGAAAGAGAAATTTCATTTAGATGAGACATTAATTGGTTACAAGGATAAATCAAATCATCATGTACATTTTTTAAAAAAACAACAAATTCATCGCCACCCATACGAATAACGATATCATTTGGATTTGTATGAAATAACAAATATTTTGCAAGAGCAATCAATAATTCATTTCCCACTAAATGTCCATAAGTATCATTTACTTCTTTAAAATGATCAATATCTAAAACAATTAAAGCGTTTTGTTGCTTTGGATTCTTTTTAATATATTCATCAATGATATATTTTCCAGCTTCAAGATTATACAAATGAGTAAGAGAATCTCTTTGAGCTTGTTGTTTTAAAGAGTTTTGTTCATGCCAATTAACAGTAATATCAGAAGCTGTTGCAAGTATGATTTCTGCTTCATCATTCGAATTATAGATGACTGTTGCATCGAGTGTTTTAACACAGTATTCTTGTGAACCTCTATAATATTCACGATAGATAATAGGTCCTTTTATTTTTTGAGTAAATAAATCTACAATTTTTTGTTTATCTTCTTCAAAAACAGTTGATTTAGAAGAAACATAATCTAGATAATGATCATAAATTTGTTTTTTAGATTGTTCTAAAATATCAATAATCATTCGATCATCTTGAATATGATATTCAAGAATAGAAATAGAATTATCTTTTAAAGCCATTTGATATTTCTCTTTTTCAACAGATGAAGCAAGTTCTCTGTTTTTAATAGAAGAAATATCACTTAAATAACATTGAACAATTAAATTTTTTTGATTATTGAAAATGAAATGTCCTTGATCATAAATCCATAAATAACTACCATCTTTTCTTTTAATACGATATTCTAAGTGGTGTCTTTCTAAAGTAGAAACATTTTCAGAAAGTACTTTTATAACATTAAAAATATCATTTTTATGAATACAATTGATCCAATGGTAATCAATATCATTTAAAAATTCTTCTTTGTTATCATATAATAAAAGTTCTAATAGATTATCATTAATATCAACAATTGAAAGCTGTTCATCTAATTTAAAAGAACATGAAGCAAGAATAAAAGGTGCTTCTTTTAAGTCCTTTGGTGTATTTCTAATAGAGGTATGAAGAAGTTCTATTTGATGATCTTTAAATACGATTGTATAAAAATATTTAGTTCTTGTTTGATATTCTTCCATATTAAGGTAAAAAACACCTTCAGTAATACATACAGAATTATTTTGATAAATAACAGTGCATGTAAACTGATCAATATAAAAAGTAAAATGATTTGATTTATAGGTTTTTATATGATTAATAATGTCATTGTATTTTAAGACATCTTCTGTATATAATCCCATGGCTTTAACATCTTTAGATAAATAAGGGATAAGTTGATCGATATCTTGATTACTAAAAATTAAATTTAAGACATCTTTTGTATATATTTTATAATTATCATTATCCATTAGTCTTTTCCTCTCTGATAGAGATATCATATCACAGATAGTTTTGTTTTAAATCAATAAATAAAAAAACCATCCATTTAATGGATGGCTAATTTACATAAAAATGTATTGTTTTCTCTGTAGAAGAAGAACCATTTGATTCAACAAATTTAATGGAATATTGTTGACCATGAGATAAATTAGAAAATGTGGCATTTGCATGATTTACAGATGATAAAACATTACCATTTCGATCATAGATTGTAATTGTGACCGTATTACTTTGGCTTTGAGTATAAATATTTGCCTGAACAGAAGTTGCTGTAATTGTTGCTCCATCATTAATTTGACCACTGGCACATGAAAGAGAGGCATTAATATTTGATAAGTTTTGCAATAAATCTCTTTCTATTTTATTTGATGTACGATCAGGTGCTTTTTCATAACTATAGAAACCAGTAATCTTAAGATTAGATGTAACGGCATAGTTAAGTGTTCCTGATGCAGTAGAGAAATTTTCTCGGTGAAGCTCTTGACCATTTTGATCACTTACAACAACTGTATAAACAACTTTACCAAATGTTTTTGTTCCTTCGGTAGCATTTTCATCAGTAACAGCATTTTCTGGACTATATGGAGCAAAGTTAAATGAAAGACTTTGACCATTAAGACTTACATCAAATGAAGTAAGTTCACTTAAATTAAAGACATCACTATCAACACTTTGAGTAGGGGCAGTTCCTTTTTTAAACCAAGCTTGAATAATCATATCTTCGCTCATTCCTTCACTTGGTGAAACATATGGATAAATACCTTTGACCATCGCTGCTTGTTCAACATCATCTGGTTGATCAGGATAAGATTTTTGACTTCCTTTACTTTGTAAATGATTTAAAAGTGTTTGAACAACTTTACCAGGATAGGCTTTATATTGACTCGTTGTTTTACCTTTATCAATACCTTCTTTACCAAATCCCATCCATACAGAACAAATATAGTCCGATGTATAAGCTGACATCCATAAATCACGGCTTTTTCCAGCCATACCATTTTTAGCACTGCTTGACCAGTTAGATGTTCCCGTTTTAGCCCCGACATTATTAATACCAGAAACGTAAGCATAATTACCACTACCATTTTTTGTATAATCAAGCATGACTTGTCTTACCATAAAAGCACTTGCTTTTGAATAAGCACTTTGTTTTGCATTATTTTGGATTTCTTCATCGATATTAAAGGTCTCTCCAGTTTGTACAACTTCTACATAATTGATCGTATGACTTTCTGTGTAAAGACCATTATTAGAAATAGTAGCGTAAGCTCCTGCCATTTCAAGTGGGGAAATACCATAAGACCAACCACCAATGGCACTTGCTAGACCAATGTTTTCTTTTTCCATTGAAATACCTATGGATTCCATGGCTTCTTTGATTTTATCACTACCAATTTTTTGTTCTACTTCATCAAATGTTTTAATAGCAGGAATATTCCATGAATTTTCAAGAGCGTTTTCAACTGTCACCAAACCATGGAATTGACGATCCCAGTTTTTAAATTTACCATTATAGTAATCATCATCATTAATTGAATGTCCTGTAGACCAATCAAGATTTTCAAAAGCAAGTCCATAATCCAAAAATGGTTTTACGGAAGAACCAGGTTGTTGTTTTCTAGTAGCGTAGTTGTAATCCCCATAAGAATAATTACGTCCACCAATAACAGCAATAATTCGACCATCTTGGCTTGATTGAACAGCACCACCCATACGCATATCTTCATCACTATAATCATATTTTTCACCATTACCAATAGCAGCAGCTAAAGCTTGGGTTTCACTATTACAATATGTATAGATATTCATTTGTGTTTTTAAAGGATCTAATCCAGTTCTTTTCTTTACTTCATCTGTTACGATATCTACATAAGCTGCATTAACGGAACTGTTTGTAATTTTAGATGAGCATAACATGTTTTCAACCTTCACATTTTTGGCGTCATCACATTCTTTTTGAGTGATATAACCATGCTTCACCATAAGATTTAAAATTGTATTACGTCTTTTCGTAGCGTTATTTAAACAATAATAAGGATCATAGTTGTATGGTGAATTTAAACTTCCTGCAAGCATAGCTGCTTCTGGTAGGGTCAATTCACTAACGTCTTTATCAAAATAATAACGAGAAGCAGAAGAAATACCAATTGAACGTGTACTTCTACCAAAATAGATCTTATTTAAATAAAGTGTTAAAATTTCCTCTTTACTTAAAGCTTTATCCGCTTGGATAGCAAGAATAATTTCACTAAACTTTCTCGTATATGTTTTTTCAGCATTAGGGAAGTAAGTTTTTTTAATCAATTGTTGGGTGATTGTAGAACCTCCACCTCTAATACCTCCGGCTACTAAATTAGACATAGCTGCTTTAGCAATACGTGGCAAATCAAAACCATTATGTTCAAAAAAACGTGAATCTTCAGCAGCGACAACAGCATCGACAAGAACTTGTGGAAGATCTTCATACGTGATATTTTCTCTTGTTCCGTTTTCTTCACTACCATAAGTATAAAGAACTTGCCCTTGATCATCGTACATCACACTTGCACCGGATGATAAAAGTTTCTTTGCATCAAAGGTTTCTGTATCTTTATAGACACCATAGGCTAGAACACTCACACCACCAATTAAAGCAACTAAGATACATATAGTAAGAGCGATAAATACTTTCTTTTTATTTATTTTCTTTTGAGTTTTATTTTTTTTCGAAGACATAAGATACCTCCATGTTTTTCTTATACAAGTATACCTTATTTTGTATATTAAAAGCAAATTTTAGCAAAAATAAAAGTCAACCGAAGTTGACTTTTTATTGATTTGCTCCTTGGTTTTGAGATTGATTGGTTCCTTGGTTTTGAGAAGGCTGACTATCTCCACCGGTATTACCACCCGTGTTATTGCCATTATTGTTATTACCATTAGTATTATCACCGTTATTATCATTATTAGAGTTATTATTAGAGTTATTATTAGAATTATTATTAGAGTTATTGTTAGAATTATTATTATTTTGATTATTTGAATTATTTTGAGATGATTGGTTGTCATCTGTTGTTTGGGTTTCATTTGTTTCTGTTGTTTCTTCTGTTGTTTCTTCACTTACGGAAGCATGAGATTCATGTTTTGAACCTTTTTTATAATAATCATCTCCATCTTGTACAACAGTTGATGGTTGACTTGGATATGATTTTTTACCATCTTTACTTTGTAAATGTTTCAATAACCTTTGAACAACTTTACCAGGATAAGCTTTATAACGACTGGCTGTTTTTCCTTTTTCAATACCTTCTTGACCAAATCCCATCCATACTGAACAAATATAATTAGAAGTGTAAGCAGTCATCCATAAATCTCGACTTTTTCCAGCCATACCTTTTTTAGCACTGCTTCCCCAGTTGGATGTTCCTGTTTTAGCTCCAACATTAGAAAGACCGGATAGGTATGCGTAATTACCACTACCATTTTTAGTATAATCAAGCATAACATGTCTAATCATGAAAGCACTCGCTTTTGAATAATCACTTTGTTTTGCATTGTTTTGAATTTCTTTATCAATTTCAAAAGTTTCACCAGTTTGGACAACTTCTACATAATTAATTGTATGACTTTCTGTATAAAGTCCATTATTAGAAATCGTTGCATAGGCACTTGCCATTTCAAGAGGGGAAATTCCTTTATTCCATCCACCAATAGCATAAGATAAATTGGTTACATTACTTTCACTAGACATATCAATACCAATTGATTCCATTGCGGAAGTAACGCCTGATTTACCAATTTCTTTAGTCACTTCTTCATAAGTTTTAATGGCTGGGATATTCCAAGAATTTTCTAGAGCACTTGTAAGTGTAACAGTTCCATGGAATTGTCCATCCCAGTTTTTAGGAGTAAATTTACCTTTAGAATAAGGTGTATCCTCTAATGTTTTACCAGTACACCAATCTAAGTTTTCAAAAGCTAAACCATAATCTAAAAATGGTTTTACAGAAGAACCGGGTTGTTGCTTACTTGTTGCGTAGCTATAATTTCCAAAATTATAATTACGTCCACCAATGACAGCGACGATACGGCCATCTTGACTTGATTGGACGGCACCACCCATGCGCATATCTTCATCACTATAATCATATTTTTCACCGTTACCGATGGCACTTGCTAATGTTTGTGTATCAACATCACAATACGTATAGATATTCATTTGTGTTTTTAAAGGATCTAAACCAGTACGTTTTTTAACTTCAGCAGTTACAATGTCAACATAAGCAGCAAGTGTGTTATTATTTGTTGTTGGTGAAGCACAAAGCGTGTTTTCTATTTTGGTAGCTTTTGCTTCTTCATATTCTTGTTGTGTAATATAGCCATGAGTAACCATTAATTTTAAAATTGTATTACGTCTAGCAGTTGCTTTATCAAGGCAATAATATGGATCATAGTTATAGGGTGAATTTAAGCTACCTGCAAGCATGGCTGCTTCTGGAAGTGTTAATTCACTTACATCCTTATTAAAATAATATTTAGTTGCTGCAGCAATTCCAATCGAACTTGTACTTCTACCAAAATAGATTTTATTTAAATAAAGGGTTAAGATTTCTTCTTTACTTAAAGCTTTATCAGCTTGAATGGCTAAAATTATTTCACTTAATTTACGAGAATACGTTTTTTGTGCATCAGGGAAATAAGTCTTTTTAATCAACTGTTGAGTAATTGTAGAACCACCACCAGTGATTCCTCCAGCTTTTAAGTTAGATAATGCCGCTTTAACAATACGTGGTAAATCAAAACCATTATGTTCAAAGAAACGAGAATCTTCAGCAGCTACAATGGCATCTACTAAAACTTGTGGTAAGTCATCATAGGTAACATTTTTTCGTGTACCGTTTTCTTGGCTACCATAAGTATACATAATATCACCATTACTGTCATACATGACACTTGCTCCAGAGGATAAAAGTTTTTTTGAATCAAAAGCAGCTGTATCCTTATATACACTATAACCAAATATACATGCAAAAACTAAGATTAAACAAAGAATAAGCATTGTTACTACTTGAATGATTTTTTTTGAATTTAATTTTTTTGTTTGTCTTTTCATTTAAATACCTCACAATAATATTGATCAATAATTTCTAAATAATGAAGACGAGGAAGAAATCCTTGCCTTATCAAATGACCTTTTTCTTTTATTGTTTCATAACGAAGGGATTTACGATCGTTTTTTCTATATGCTTCTACCATAAAAGAAGCATCTAAGAGATAAACTTCATTCACTTTTGTAAAGGCGATAATTAAAAAAGCAATTCCTCCGTGATGAACGACTTTATCGAGATGATTAATTTGATGTAAAGAAATGTTCGTAAAGGGAAAAGATAATGTTTTTGTTTCTTTTGCTTCAAAATCAATATATTTTCCTTTATAAATACCATTATAATCTGTTGTTGAAGGGGTTCTAAAATAAGCTTCTACTATTTTTGCTGAACTTCTTTCTGGATAAGAAACCTTGACAATTTGAATAGGGGTAGGTTTTTTATGAATAACTGCAATATCATGTGATAAATAATATTCATTTGTTAAGTTAATATCTTCTTCTAAGTTCATTCCACGGTGAGCAGTATTATGTTTACCTTCAATCATAGATGTATAATGATTATTTTTTTTCTTATTTGGATAATTAACCATAGAAACTCCTTTTTATTTGCATATATATGGGTATTATAACACATATTTTTTTTGTGATAACAACTCTTTGATAAGAAATCATATTTTATCTTGAAAAAAGGAAATAAATTGGTACAATGAGGTAAAGGAGTTGAAAAGCATGGAATATAAAGTCGTATTAAGTCCAAAAAAAATTGTCAGTAAAGAATTTAAAGTTGATTTTAAAGGGTACAATGCGGATGAGGTTGATCACTTCTTAGATCAAGTTGTAAAAGATTATGAAGCTTTTGCTGGACTATTGAACAATTCTTATGATAGAATAGAACAGCTTGAAAGACGTCTTGCTGATCAAAAAGCTATGATAGCTCGATTAGAAAGAGAAAAAGCTTTACAAGATGATAATTTAAGAGCATTAGAAGATAATGTTTCTTCCAATGTAGATATCTTAAAAAGATTATCATTATTAGAAAAAGCAGTATTTCAAAATAAATAACAAATGACAGATAATCGCTGCTTCATTGAAGTAGAGGAAAGTCCAGGCTGCCACAATCTGCGATGATTGTAGTGTTTGTGCCTCACGAATCAATAAGTGAGGGTAGTGTAAACTAACGACAGAAGGAAAACCTAAGGGCAACTATGGTAGAACTTCATAAATGGCTCCACAGAGACAATTCCATAGGAAACTATGGCTGAAAAGAGGAAAGCTCCGCAAGGCAGAAACCCAAATTTGGTAGGGGAACCTTTAAAACGGAATTGAACGGGATAGAGGACGTGTAAACGTAGATAAATGATTATCTAATACAGAACTTGGCTTATTATCATTTGTTTTAAATTGGCATGGAAACATGTCTTTTTTTAATAGAACCGAGGGGAAAATATGCAAAGAAAAACACTTCATAAACAATATAAAAAACTAGGTATATCAGCAGTTAGAAGAATTGGCTTTAGCTTTTTTGCGGTTATTTTAATAGGGTCAATTTTATTAAGTTTACCAATGAGTCATAGTGTTCATTCAACAAGTAGTTATTTAGATCATCTATTTGTTGCAACTTCAGCAACCTGTGTAACAGGCTTAGTGACTCATGTAACAGCTAGTGAATATACGCTTTTTGGACAAATAGTCATTATTTTATTGATTCAAATAGGTGGGTTAGGATTTTTAACACTGATGTCGATGTTCTTTGTTCTTTTAAAAAGAAAACTAACCTACGCTAATAAGATTGTCATGCAGGAAGCTTTAAATAGAAATTCATTAAATGAAACAGGTATTTATATTAAAAGAGTTATTAAATATACAGTTTGTTTTGAACTTATTGGAGCAATTTGTCTTGCTTTTGTTTTTATTCCACAATTTGGAATCCTTAAAGGAATTTATTATAGTTTATTTCATGCAATTTCAGCATTTTGTAATGCTGGATTTGATATTTTAGGAAATAATTCAATGGTTCCTTATGTAGGCAATGTTTGGATCAATTTAGTTATTTGTGGTTTGATTATTGCTGGTGGTTTAGGTTTTGTTGTGTGGATCGATTTACGTTTATCTTTGATTCATTATAGAGAACATTTTAAATATTTTAAAATGAAAAGGTATTTAGAATCTTTATCTTTACATACAAAGATTGCATTGATTTCTACATTTGTTTTAATTTTTGGAGGAATGACCGTTATTTTCATATTAGAATTTCAAAATCCGCTGACATTAAAATCTTTACCATTTTCACAAAAGATACTCGCAAGTTTTTTTCAATCAGTAACACTTAGAACAGCTGGATTTGCGACAGTAGATATGGCTTCTTTACATCAAGCAACGAAGTTTTTTATGTCTATTATTATGTTTATCGGTGGTTCTCCTGCAGGAACTGCTGGTGGTGTTAAAACGGTAACTTTTGTTATTGGATTGTTATACGTCCGTGCATTAATGCGCGGTGATGAAAATATTCATGTTTTTAAAAGAACAATTGATGATCAAATTGTTAAAAGAGCATTAACAATTATGTTGATTAGTTTTGCGATTGCTTTAACAGGTTTATTTATTTTATCAATAAGTGAGCAGGCAGATTTTATTGATCTACTTTTTGAAGTTTTTTCTGCTTTTGCGACAGTAGGATTAACAGCGGGTATTACACCAACACTGACATTTGTTGGAAAAATTGTTATAATTATTTTGATGTATATAGGACGTATTGGTCCTGTTACTATGGTTTTGATTTTTGTAAGAAAATATAACGCTAAGAAAGGAAAAGATGTGAACTATATAAAAGAACATATCTTAATAGGATAATGAGATGGAAAAACAATTTGTTGTATTAGGGCTTGGAATTTTTGGCTCTACACTTGTAAAGACACTTTCTCAATATGGTAGAGAAGTCATTGCAATTGATAAAAATCCTGAAAATGTACAAAGAGTGGCTGATTTTGCGACAAAAGCAGTTATTGGTGATGTCACAGATTTTCAATTTTTATCAGATTTAGGATTAGATGATATGGATGTAGGAATTGTTGCTATTGGAGATCGATTAGAAGATAGTATTTTAGCTACAATGAATCTAAAAGAACTGGGAGTACCTTATGTTATTGTTAAAGCTAAAAACAAACGTTTTAAAGTTGTTTTAGAAAAAATAGGTGCTGATTATGTTGTCCGTCCTGAAAAAGAAATGGGAGAAAAAGTAGCAAGAACATTACTTCGAAAAAATATTAAAGATTTAATTGAATTAGATGAAGAAAATTGTATTGTTGAAATGAAAGTACCTCAAGCATGGGTAGGAAAAACATTATCACAACTAGATTTAAGAAAACTTTATAGTATCAATGTTTTAGGTAAACGAAATCCTCATACACATAAGTTAGAAGTTCCTGTAGATCCTAATTTAGAAATAGAATTAAATGATACTTTCCTTGTTTTAGCACAAACTGATGAAATAGAAAAATATGATTATTTATTATAGAGGTTTATTATGAAAAACGAAGAAACTTTATTTTTGTTTGCTAAAGCAATCAAAAGCTTAATAAAAAAACAGCCTTTAGATAAAATTACTGTAACAGATATTGTTTCAACAGCAGGAAAAACCAGACAAACATTTTATCGACATTTTCAAGATAAATATGATTTAGTTAATTGGTATTTTGAAAAATTAGTTTTAAAATCATTTGAAGAAATGAATCAAGGTGGTTCGTTACAAGAAGCACTTAATTTAAAGTTTGCTTTTATTGAACAAGAACATGCTTTCTTTAAAGAAGCTTTTAAATCAAATGATTATAATAATTTAATTCATTATGATTTTTGTTGTATCTATGATTTTTATAAAAATTATATTTATAAAAATACAGGAAAGACATTATCTTCAGATATAGATTTTTTATTAAATATGTATTGTCGAGGTTCTGTAGATATGACAGTAGAATGGGTCTTAAATGATATACCTATCAAAAAAGAAGAAATAGTTAGCTATTTAATAGAAGCTATTCCTGATAAACTAAAAGAATATATGAAATAATTGGTCATACTGATCAATTATTTTTTTTGGACAATCTGTCTAATATAAAAACCTCCTTCATATAACATGATAATGGAGAAGATTAGAAAAGAGAAATGATGGTGACATTTTCGCTGAATTTTATGGTGACAAAATCGCTGGGTCTTAACATTTTTTATAAAAGGGATTGTATTTTAAAAAAAATAATGTATAATGTTGGCAATTTGGGAATTTTTAGGAGGATGGTTATGAAAGAAAATAGTGGAAAGCAGTTAGCTAAGAAAATGTTGATTGCATTAATATGTGGTTTAATTGCTGGATTTGGTTGTATTTTATTGAGAGAACACTTAAATTCAAGTGGTCAAGGAGACTTGTGGCAAACGATTAATAATATCTTTTTCCAAGATATTACAGCAGAAGGTGCTACAAGTGCTATCGGAATTTTCTATATTATAGGTCAATTATTTGTTAATGCATTACAGTTAATTATAGTACCAATGGTTTTTGTTTCTATTACACTTGCTATTTGTACAATTACTGATACTAAGAAATTAGGTAGAATTTCTTCTAAAACAATTTTAACTTTCTTTACGACAACAATATGTGCTTTGATTTTTGCTGGTATTGTAAGTACGATTATCTATCATTTAGGATTATTTAATTCAGTAGACGCAGGAAAGATTACTGTTCAACAAGGAACAACAGGATCTAATCCATTAAATATTATTGTATCAATTATTCCAAACAATTTTGTAAGTGCCTTTACAACAAATGGAAATGTCCTAGCAATTGTATTTTTAGCAGTAGTTACTGGACTTGCTATGAATACCATTGAAGAACAAACAAAAACATTAAAAAAAGTATTTGAAGAAGTTTCAAAAGTTATTAGTTTATTTCTAACGTTTGTAATTAATAAATTTGCACCATATGCAATCTTCTGTTTACTTACAAGAACATTTGCTATTTATGGAATTGATTCATTAAAACCGGCTTTAGCTTATGTAGTAACAGTTATTATTGCTTTATTTGCTTATTTATTTATCGCTTATCCAATTTATTTAATGACAATGGCTAGGGTTAATCCTAAACCATTTATGAAAAAAGCTGCTAAAGTTGCTTTATTTGGATTTTCAACATCTTCATCTGCAGCAACACTACCATTAAATAGAAAAACAACAGTAGAAGAATTAGGGGTACATGATCAAATTGCTTCATTTGTTTTACCTCTAGGTATGACAGTTAATATGGATGGAACAGCAATTATGCAAGTTATTGCAGCCATGTTTGTAGCTGTTAGTTCAGGTTATAAAGTAACTTTTATGTCAATGGCTATTATTGCTATTTTAGCTTTAATTGCTTCTATTGGAACACCTGCTGCACCTGGTGCAGGAGCTGTTATCCTCTTTACAATTTTAACAGGTATGGGTTATACAAATGATGCCGCTTTACTTGCTTATTCATTGATTCTTGCAATCAATAGACCAATTGAAATGCTTGTAACTTCCCTCAATGTTACAGGAGATGCAGCAACCTCTGTAATCGTTGCTAAAAAAGAAAAAATGCTTGATGAAGAAATTTATCATAGCTAAAAAATTATATAGTTAAGATGAAACTGCAGATAGTATGCAGTTTCTTTTTTTGGACTATCCGTCCATTAAAAGAAGGAAAAGAGAAAGATAAAATAATAAAAAAGAAATATTTGTGAATTAAATGTGAAACAAATATGAGACGAATTATCTTTAAACATATGATGCAATTAAATCAAGAAAGCTCCTTACATCAATATTAAAAAAAGATATAAAAAGCGATGATGACTAACTATAAAACACTCATGTAAGGAGGTAAAAAAATGAGTCAAATAAGAAATGCAAGTGATACAACCTGTAAACAGTTATTAAGAGACGGGGAACGTTTTGCAGATCTATGCAATGCTCTCTATTTTCATGGTAGACAGGTCATCAAACCAGAAAATCTGATTTCACAGGGAAATGATGTCTCAACATTGATAGGTAAAGAACCCTTACCAATGGAAACAAAAAGATACCGAGATATCGTCAGAAAAGCAAGTATCAATGGGGATTATATGATCATTGGAGTAGAGCATCAAAGTAGTTTAGATAAAAATATGATTATTCGTATACTCAACTATGATACCCAGCTTTATATCAATCAGGTAGAAAGAGGAAAAGAAGTATTAGAGATCAGTCAAAGCATGCTTGAAGGAGACTATGAAAAGTTAAGGACAAACCGTACGATCAGTGTAGAAAATTATAAGATGGCATCCATCTTGACACATACGGACATTAAAGAAGAAGACTTACCAGAAGGAAATGAAATCAACATGTGTAAGGCAATGGATCAATTATTTCAAAGATTTGAAAATCAAGGAATTGAAAAAGGAGAAACTATAGGAATTGAAAAAACATTAAAAGAACTGCTTAAAGTTAAATTAGGAACTTTATCAAATTCTTTAGAAGAAAGACTTACAACAACATCGCTAGAAAAACTCAATGAACTTACATTAAATATTTTTAATATCAATAGTGAAGAAGATGTTTTAAAAATTATTCATTAATGAAAATAGGTTATAACGAATCAAATCGCTATAACCTATTTTTTTATGCTTCTTCTATTTCTGGTTTAATCATTTTCATTTGTTTCATGATTTTACGAATATGATATAAGCTTTCAGCAATATTTAAACCATGATCACCAATTCTTTCAAAATCAGTTAAGATTTTTGTGTAAATAATACTGTTTTCAGTTGAACATTTTTTTTCTTTTAAACGAATTAATTGATTAACTGCGAATTGATGTTGTGTTTTATCAATATTATCTTCCATAACATCGACTTTATCAACGATATATTTAAATTCATCATAATCCATAATAATAAGTTCATCTAAAATATTATTACATAAACTTTCCATAATACTTATTTCTTTTAAAGCATCTTGAGAAAAATGGGTATCATCTTCTGCTAATCTTTGAGCTCTGTTAGCAATATTGATTGCATGATCACCAATTCTTTCTAAATCAGAAGATAGTTTTAAAAATAATATAATTGTTTGAGAACCTTCTGTAGGGAACTCGTTTGAAATAGCTGCAGTTGTAAAATCAATAATTTGTTGATTTAAATAATTAATATAGTTTTCATCTTTTAGAAGACGTTCGTACTTTTCTTGATCAAAATGATTTAAAAGTTCAAATGCTCTTTTAACATTATGATTCGCTACATTTAACATATGTTGAGTTTCATTAAATAATTGAGTATTAGCGATAGCACTTGTTCCAATATGAAAATCATTTTCAAAAATACTGAAATCTAAATATTTAAGAGACATATGTTCGCTTTCTTCTTTATCTTCAGGTAAAATCTTAGTTGCTAGATCAACCAATTTAGTCCCAATTGGAAGTAATAATAAAGTTGTTGTGATATTAAATATTGTATGTACATTAGCTATTTGAGCAGCTACGTTATTTGGTGTAATACTTTCAATTAAATGAGCAAATGGGAATAATAAACTAATCGTTACAAAAATAACAGTTCCGATAATATTGAAAGATAAATGAATAATTGTTGTTCTTTTAGCATTCTTACTTGTTCCAATAGAAGCAAGAACAGAAGTAATACAAGTTCCAATATTTTGACCAAATAATACATAAATAGATGATGATAAAGTCATAACACCACTTTTAGCTAAAGCTTGTAAAATACCGACAGATGCTGATGAACTTTGAATAAGTGCAGTAAATAAAGCCCCTACGATAATACCAATAAGTGGATTTTGGAACTTAGAAATCAATCCTACAAATTCAGGCATTGTTCTAAGTGGCACCATAGCCTTTGACATTGTTTCCATTCCAATAAATAAAATACCTAAACCACCAATAACCGTACCAATAGCATCTAATTTCTTGCTTTTAAAGAAAACAATCATGGCAACTCCAATAAAAGCAAATAATGGAGCAAGTGCAGTAATATTGATAGCAATCAATTGACCTGTAATTGTTGTTCCAATATTGGCCCCCATAATTACCCAAACAGCACTTGTTAAAGACATCAATCCAGAGTTAACAAATCCAACGACCATGACAGTTGTCGCTGAAGAAGATTGAATAACAGCTGTAACTAAAGCTCCAACTAAAACTCCTAAAATACGATTAGAAGTTAATTTTTCTAAAATAGATTTCATTTTATTTCCGGCTGCAAGCTCTAATCCATTAGACATCATATTCATTCCATAAAGGAAAAGCGCTAAACCACCTAACATTGAAAAAATATTCGATAGTTCCATATATATATTCCTCACAATCCGTAAGTAGATTAACACTTTCTTAATGTGAAGTAAATAAACTTAACATTAACTTAACAAAAAAGCTCCTAAGAGCTTTTTACCATATTTCAAGAAGATGTTGCATGAATAAACTCATACAAGCAATACATATCCAACAAATAAAACCTAAAATAATTGGTTTACCACCATTTTTAATCAATTTAATAACATTTGTATTTAAACCAATAGCCACCATTGCTAGAACAATAAAGAATTTACTTAATTCTTTAAAGGGTGTAAAGAAATCAGCAGAGACTCCCATTTTAATAGCAACTGTTGTAATAATAGAAGCTAACACAAAATAAATGATAAAAAATGGAAAAACTTTCTTTAAATTAATTTTTTGACCATCTTTATTCTTTCTTAACTTAAAAAAAGATAAAACCAAAGTAATCGGAATGATTGCAAGTGTTCTTGTAAGTTTAACAGTTACGGCTTTATCTAAAGTAGCACTTTGTAGATGGTACATTGAATCCCACGTAGAAGCTGCTGCTGTTACAGAAGATGTATCATTAATAGCAGTACCAGCAAAGATTCCAAAAGCTTCACCGCTTTTTGTAGAAAAACCTAACAGTGTTCCAAGTGTAGGAAATAATAAAGCAGCAATCATATTAAATAAAAAGATAACAGAAATACTTTGAGCTACTTCTTCATCACTGGCTTCAATAACAGGTGCTGTAGCCGCAATGGCTGAACCACCACAAATAGAAGAACCAACACCAATTAGAGTAGAAATCTTACTTGGAATATGCATGATTTTATGTAACAGGTAAGCGACAATTAAAGATGTAGAAATAGTAGCTAGAATGATTGGTAAAGATTGTTTTCCTGTTTGTAACACGACCGATAAATTCATTCCAAATCCTAACAAGATAACCGCATACTGTAAGATTTTTTTGGATGTAAAAGTGATGCCTGATTGTAATTCATTTTTATCTTTAATAAATAAAGTAATGATCATTCCAAGAATAATTCCAAAGACAGGACCACCTACAATAGGAAACTTCTTTCCTAAAAACCAACAAGGAATGGCAATAATCAAACATAATAACATTCCTTTATAATTCTTTTTAAAATTCATAAACTCTCTCCCTTTTAAACAAAAGTAGTTTAGCATAAAAAATAGTAAATAACTAGAAACTCATAAATTAATTATTAAGAAAAATTAAGAATAATTTTTTCTCATAAGTTTGTACTTTAAAACACATTCATGTATCATAAATATGATGAGGGATGAATATGTTTAGTAAAATGGTTATTTTAATACCAGTTTATAATCCTAGGGAGAGGATTATAAACTATGTTAAAAAGTTAAAAGAAAAAAATTATGATGTTGTTGTAATTAATGATGGCTCTGATGAAAATTATCATGCTGTTTTTGAAAGGATGGTCTATGATTGTAAAATCATTAATTATCCACATTTTAAAGGAAAAGGCTATGCTTTAAAAAAGGGATATCAGTATGTTAAAGAACACTTAAAAGATAAAAAAGGAATTCTTATTTTAGAAAATGAATATGATTTAAAATTAGTTGATCAAATGAGTCAATCAATTAATGAGGATGCATCTAAATTCTATTTTGTGCATCATCAAGGGAAAAAGATTTTATCTCAATTATTTTCACTTATTTATAATCAAAAATTTATCAATGTCGACAGTGAATTGTTTGGCTTTTCAATATCTTATTTAGATGAAATGCTAGAAGTTGATGAAAACTGTTATGAAGTACAAGCTTTAATAGATCAAGTACAAAATCAACATGATATAGAAGAAATCAAGGTCAAAAAATTATCACAAGAAGCTTTTCATCCAAAAAATAAAACTTCTCAAATTATTTATGTTATCTTCTTACATCTTATTCGCTTTGTATCTTCCTCTATTATTAGTTCTATAATAGATGTTTTATTAGCGTGGATTTTATTAGATGTTTTAAAAATATGGATGACAAGTGATTTTTGGCGTATTGCTCTAGCAAGTCTTATCGCTAGAGTTATTTCTACAATTGTTAATTATGTAGTTAATAAAAAATATGTTTTTAAAGGAAAAACAAACAATAGACAGACAGCTATTCGTTTTTTGATTCTAACAGTTATTATTACAATTTTATCTACTTTATTTGTTTATGTGGCATCGATTTTTAATATCATGTCAGAAAAACTTGCGAAACCAGTAGGGGATTTACTGTTATTTTTACTTAGTTATAGTGCACAAACAAAGTGGGTATTTCATAAAGAATAAGAGGATAAAATCAATTATTTATCCTATTTAAAAAAATATTTTAAATAAAAAATGTTGATAAAATCAAAGAAAATTAAAAAAATAAATAAATTTGAACTTCAAAGTATTTACTTTTTATGTTCTTCGTGTATAATACAAACCGTATTCAAGGAGGAAAGTAAAATGGATTTTGAAAAAGTAAAAGAGATCATTGTTGATTCATTAAGTTGTGATGAAAGTCAAGTTACAATGGAAGCAAATTTAAAAGATGATTTAGAAGCTGATTCTTTAGATGCTGTTGAATTAATTATGCAAATTGAAGAAGAATTTGAAGTAGAAATTCCAGATGAAGTTGCTTCTAACATGAAAACTGTTAAAGATATCGTAGATTATATTGAAGCAAACAAATAGTAAAGAGGTGTCGCTGAGGCGACTATATATTTTATAATAAGCTTTGAAATTCAAAGCTTATTATTTTACTATATGCTTTGAACTTCAAACAAAGGAGAATGCTATGAAATTAGATTTCATTAAACAAATTATGAGTGAGTTTGATCAATCAAATGTCACTAAAATGAAAGTAGAAATAGATGATTTAAAAATAGAATTAGAAAAAGAAAGTGAAAAAGTTGAATATGTAAAACCATTAGAAAAAGAAAATAAAATGGTTGCAGAAGTTAACACCAAAGAGTCTACAGGTACACCTGTAAAATCACCAATTGTAGGTGTTTTCTATGGTGCAAGTTCACCTGAAAGTGATCCGTATGTTACTGTTGGAAAGACAGTTAAAAAAGGAGATATTATTTGTATTATTGAAGCAATGAAGGTGATGAATGAAATTAAGGCACCATGTGATGGAACGGTTACATCAATTCTTGTAGAAAATGAAGCGCTTGTAGAATATGATCAAGCTTTAATGGTTATTGAAGAAAATGTTTAAAAAGATATTGATTGCTAATCGCGGTGAAATAGCCGTTAGAATTATTCGTTGTTGTAAAGAAATGGGAATTGAAGCCGTGGCTGTTTATTCTTCAGCAGATGCCACTTCTTTACATGTTCAATTAGCAGATGAAGCTTACTGTATTGGACCTGCTAAAAGTAGTGAGAGTTATTTAAATATGGAAAATATTTTATCAGTAGCTACTTTATCAGGGTGTGATGCAATTCATCCTGGATTTGGTTATTTATCTGAAAATTCGACGTTTGCCAGACTTGTTGAAAAATGTGGTATGACTTTTATTGGTCCAAGTGGTGATGTGATTGATCAAATGGGGAATAAAAGCGTTGCTCGACAAATGATGATTGAAGCAGGAGTTCCAGTTGTTCCTGGAAGTGATGGCAGTATTGAATCTGTCAGTCAAGGAAAAGAAATTGCTAGAAAGATTGGTTATCCGGTTTTAATTAAAGCTTCTGCCGGTGGTGGTGGAAGAGGTATGAGAAAATGCTTTAGGGAAGAAGATTTTGAAAATGCTTATTTAACAGCTAAAGCGGAGGCAAAGGCTTGTTTTGGTGATGATGATATGTATATGGAAAAATTGATTTTAAATCCTAAACATATTGAATTTCAAATTTTAGCTGATCATTTTGGTAATGTTATTCATTTAGGAGAAAGAGATTGTTCAATTCAAAGAAGAAACCAAAAGATGATGGAAGAATCTCCAAGTAAAGCTTTAAGTCAAGAGCTTCGAGAAAAGATGGGAAATGATGCTATCAAAGCAGCTAAAAAAGTAGGATATGTTAATGCAGGAACGATTGAATTTGTTTTAGCACCGGATGGAAAATATTATTTTATTGAGATGAATACGCGTATTCAAGTTGAACATCCAGTAACAGAGATGGTAACGGGGGTTGATTTGGTTCGTGAACAAATTAGAATCGCTGCGCATTTAAAATTGAATTATAAACAAAGTGATATTGAATTAAAGGGACATGCCCTTGAATGTCGTATCAATGCTGAAAATCCTCAAGAAGGTTTTAGACCTTCACCAGGGATTGTTAGTAGTTTACATATTCCAGGAGGTTTTGGGGTACGTATTGATACAACTTTATATCAAGGTTATCAAGTGTCTTCTCATTATGATTCAATGATTGCTAAGGTAATCGTTCATGGAAGAAATCGTATTGAAGCAATTCGTAAAATGCGTAGGGTCTTAAGTGAATTAGTGATTGATGGTATTGATACGAATCAAGAATTACAGTATTTGATTTTACATGAAAGTGATTATGTCAAAGGAAATTTTGATACAAGTTTTATTGAAAAACATTTAGATGAGTTGGTGAATGAAAGATGATGGAACAGTTATTTAAGGAAAGAAAAGAAAAACTTCATTTATTTAAGTCATTAAGAAAAAAAAGAGAAAATGAAAGAAAAGAAGTTCCTGAAGGACTTTATACAAAATGTCCAAAGTGTAAAGAATTGATTCTTACAAGTAAACTTAAAAAAAATATGTCAGTTTGTCCTCACTGTGGAAATCATTTAAAGATTACTGCTTATGAAAGATTAGAAATGATTTATGATCAAGGAAAATATAAAGAACTCTATACAAGTACACAAAGAGTAAATCCTTTAGAATTTCCCGGATACGATGAAAAATTAGAAATTCTACAACAAAAAACAGGTTTAAATGAAGCTGTTGTTGTAGCAAGTGGAAAAATAAATGGGACAAAGGTGATTACTTGTGTGATGGATTCACGTTTTTTAATGGGTAGTATGTCTTCTATTGTAGGTGATAAAATCACGAAAGCTATTGAACATGCAACCAAAAGAAAGTATCCACTCATTATTTTTACAGCTTCAGGAGGCGCTAGAATGCAAGAAGGAATTTATTCCTTAATGCAAATGACAAAAACCTCCGCAGCTCTTGCTAGACATCATCAAGCAGGTTTACTTTATATTTCCTATATTACCCATCCAACAACAGGAGGAGTAACAGCTTCATTTGCAAGCTTAGGAGATATTATTATTGGTGAACCTCAAGCATTGATTGGATTTGCAGGAAGACGTGTCATTGAAAGTACGCTTAAACAAAAATTACCGGAAAACTTTCAAACAACAGAATTTATGGAAGAACAAGGATTTGTTGATTTAATTGTGAAACGTCAAGAAATGCGTTCAACACTTATTAGAATTTTAAAAATGCATGGTAAGGGGGCATAAAGATGTCTTTAAGTCAAGTAGAAAAAGAAATTGAAAAGTTACAAAAAGAACTTCTTGATTGCAATCAAGAAAGAAAAAAAGAAATCGAAAGTCAAATCAAAAAACAAGAAGAATATTATCAACATCTTTCACCTTATGATCATGTTTATCTTGCTAGAAAAAGTACACGACCAAATATTAAAGATTATATCAATCATCTCTTTGATGATTTTATTGAATTACATGGAGATCGTTTAGCAAAAGATGATGGTTCAATTGTTGGAGGTATTGGTTTATTTAATCAACAACCTGTAACAATTATTGGTCATTTAAAAGGAAAAACTTTAGAAGATAATTTAAAATGTAATTTTGGAATGTCTTCACCAGAAGGCTATCGAAAGGCAATGCGCTTAATGAAACAGGCAGAAAAATTTAAACGTCCTATTATTGCTTTTGTCGATACTCCAGGAGCTTATCCAGGAATGGAAGCAGAAATGCATGGAATTGGAGAAGCAATTGCTCGAAATCTTTTAGAAATGTCTCTTTTAAAAGTTCCTATTATTACTATTGTTATTGGTGAGGGAGGTTCTGGAGGAGCTTTGGCTTTAAGTGTGAGTGATCGCTTAGTCATGTTAGAAAATAGTGTTTATTCGATTTTATCTCCTGAAGGATTTGCTTCTATTTTATGGAAAGATCAAGAAGGAAAGCGTGTTGCAGAGGCTGCAAGCTTAATGAAATTAACAGCTAAGGATCTTTATGAGCGTCATATTATTGATCATATCATAGATGAAGATTTAAAAGGGGCTACTGTTGAAAGTTATGAAGTTTATCGACAAATAAAAGAATATTTAAATACAAATCTTAAAGAATTACAAAAGTTATCAACATCTCAATTGATTAATAAACGTTATGAAAAATATAGAAAGATAGGACAAGTATTTTAAAGGAGAAAAAGATGAATGGAATTGAAATTGTTTCTACAGGTTATGCCAAAATTGAAAAGACTTTAGATAATCAACAACTTGAACAAATGGTAGAAACATCTAATGAATGGATCGTTTCACGAACGGGTATTTTAAAAAGACATCTTTCAGATAAATCAAGTGCCTTTCTAGCTATTGAAGCTGCTAAAAAAGCAACTCAAAATCAAGATTTAAGTCAACTTGCTTTAATTATTGTAGCTACGATGACACCAGAAAATAATACGCCAAGTAATGCCTGTCTTGTACAAAAAGCTTTAGGTTTAAATCATCAATCAATGATGTGTTTTGATATTAATGTTGCTTGTAGTGGTTATGTTTATGCTTTAAAAGTTGCTCAAAGCTTGTTAGAAGAAAATCAATATGGACTTGTTATTGGAAGTGAACAATTAAGCTCTATTGTAGATTATCAAGATCGTAATACGTGTATTTTATTTGGAGATGGTGCAGCCGCTACGCTGATTAAAAAAAGTCAAAAGCTTTTTTATAGTTATTTAGATAGTGATGGAAATGAAGAAGTACTATTTTCTAAAAGAAATGATTATTTAAAAATGAAAGGTCAAGATGTTTTTAAATTTGCTATTAAAGCAATTCCTTTAAGTATTGATCATGTCTTAAACCAAGCAAAAATGACATTAAATGATATTGATTACGTGATTTGTCATCAAGCAAATGCAAGAATTATTAAACATGTTTATAAAAAATATCAATGTTCAAGTGAAAAGTTTTATATGAACTTACAAGAATATGGAAACACCTCAGCAGCGAGTATTCCATTAGCTTTAGCGAAGATGAATGAACAAGGGTTACTTCAAAAAGGAATGAAAATCATTCTCGTTGGCTTTGGTGGAGGACTTACTTGGGGTGCAATTTTAATGGAATGGTAAGGAGAACAAAATGAAATTAAATGAGTTATTAAATATTAAATATCCTATTATTCAAGGAGGAATGGCCAATATTGCTACCGGTGCCTTTGCTGCGAGTGTTTCTAATGCAGGAGGTTTGGGTTTGATTGGAGCTGGAGGAATGAATGCTAAAATGTTAAAAGCAGAAATTCAAGCATGTAAAAAATTAACAAATCAACCTTTTGGTGTCAATATTATGTTACTCAATCCAGATGCCAAAGAAATGGCACAAATCGTTATTGATGAACATGTCCCAGTTGTGACAACTGGTGCTGGAAATCCAGGTGTATATATAAAAATGTGGAAAGAAGCAGGAATTAAAGTTTTACCTGTTGTTCCTAGTGTGGCTCTTGCTAAAAGATTAGAACGTGCAGGTGTGGATGGTTTAATTGTTGAAGGTTGTGAAGCAGGAGGACATATTGGTGAGGCAACGACTATGGCGCTTGTTCCTCAAGTTGTAAGTAATGTTTCTATTCCTGTTATTGCTGCAGGAGGAATTGCCAGTGGCAAGCAAATGTTAGCGGCTTATGCCTTAGGTGCTTGTGGTGTACAAATTGGAACAGTTTTACTCGCAAGTAAAGAATGCCCAATTCATGAAAATTATAAACAAGCAATTTTAAAGGCAAAAGATACTTCGACAACTGTTACAGGAAGAATTAATGGAACACCAGTAAGAATTTTAAAAAATAAAATGGCAAAAGCTTATATTCAAAAAGAAAAAGCAGGAGCAGATATGATGGAACTTGAAAAATATACTTTAGGTTCATTAAAAAAAGCTGTTTTTGAGGGAAATGTTGATGAAGGTTCTTTGATGGCAGGACAAGTTGCAGGAATGATTCATGAAATTAAACCCGTTAAACAAATTTTAGAAGAAATGATGAGTGAGTTACAAGAAACTTATTCAAATTTGGAGATTTAAAATGTTAGAAATCAATCAAAAAAGCTTAACTGTTCCTTTAATTCAAGGAGGAATGGGAGTTGGTGTTTCTCTAGGAAGTTTGGCAGGGCATGTTGCTAAGTGTGGAGCGATGGGGGTTATTTCTACAGCGCATCCAGGTTACAAGGAAGATGATTTTGAAAGTAATCATCGTCAAGCAAATATTCGTGCTTTAAAAAAAGAAATTTTAAAAGCACAAAAGCTTTCTCAAGGAAAAGGTTTAGTAGCCATCAATGCGATGGTTGCTTTAAAAGATTATGAGGAATTGATCAATGCAGCATTAGAGAGTAAAGTTGATGCTATTATTTCAGGAGCTGGACTTCCTTTACGTTTACCAGAATTGGTAAAAGATCATGATGTTTTAATTGCTCCAATTGTTTCAAGTGGTAAAGCCTGTAAGGTAATCATAAAACATTGGCTCAAAAAATATCAACGTACACCAGATTTTATTGTTATTGAAGGAAGTCAAGCAGGTGGACATTTAGGGTTTAAAAAAGAAGATTTAGAAAATCAAACATGCCAAAGTTTAGAAGAAATTTTTAAAGATGTTGAAGAAATTGTAGAAAATAATAAATTGAACATTCCTATTTTTGTAGCAGGAGGAATCAGTCAAAGAAGTGATGTTAAGCATTTCTTTGATCTAGGTGTCGATGGTATTCAAGTAGCAACACGCTTTATTACAACTTATGAATGTGATGCTTCTATCAAATATAAAGAAGCCTTCTTAAAAGCTAGAAAGGAAGATATTGGTTTTGTTTCTTCTCCTGTCGGAATGCCAGGAAGAGCAATGCAAAATAGTTTTGTTAAAAAAACCAAGAAAGAAAAAATACCTGTTAAAAAATGTTATCAATGTTTAATTCCTTGTGATGTTAAAAATACACCTTATTGTATTTCAAGAGCTTTAATAGAAGCAGTTAAAGGAAATTTAGAGGATAGTCTTATTTTTACAGGAGCTCATGGTTATAGGCAAGATCATTTGATGCATGTTGATGAAGTGATTCATGAATTAATGGAGGATGACAAATGAAATTAGGAATTATTTATGCTGGTCAAGGAAGTCAAGTTGTGGGAATGGGAAAATCATTTTATCCTCGTGAAATCTTTGATCAAAATGAAGATTTAAAGGAATTATGTTTTAATGGACCACTTGAAAAACTATCTTATACACCATATACCCAACCATGTATGGTGATGGTTGCAACAATCATTACAGATTTATTAAAAGAACATGGAATTGTGCCTGATTATACAGCAGGTCTTTCTTTAGGGGAATATTCAGCATTATATTGTGCAGGTGTTTTTAAAAGACAACAAGTGATTGATCTTGCGCGTTTTAGAGGAAAAGTCATGCAAGAAGCAGTATCAGAAATTGAAAGTGAAATGATTGCCGTTTTAGGAATGAAGGAAGAACTTTTACAAGATTTGTGTCATCAAGCAAGTTCATTAGGGGTTGTTTCTATTTCTAATTATAATTGTCCTGGTCAACTTGTTGTTGCTGGTGAAAAGAAGGCTGTGGAAAAAGTTAAAGAATTAGCTTTAGAAAATAAAGCGAGAAGAGTGATTGCTTTAAATACGAGTGGACCTTTTCATACGTCTTTATTAAAAGAAGCGTCACTTGCTTTAAAAGAAAGATTTAAAAAAGAAACTTTTCATGAAATGAAAATACCTGTTATTTTTAATACTTTAGGTCATGAAATCGAATATCAATCAATACCAGAAATTTTAGAAAAGCAAGTGATGTCACCTGTTTACTTTGAAAAAAGTATTCGCTATATGATAGATCAAGGTGTTGATACGATCATTGAAGTAGGACCAGGAAAGGTATTAAGTGGTTTTGTTAGAAAGATAGATCGAAGTATTCAGCTTTATCAAATAGAAGATATGGAATCATTGAAAAAAACAGTGAAAGCTTTGAAGGGAGAATAAAATGAGATTAGAAAATAAAATTGCTCTTGTTACAGGTGGAGGACAAGGTATTGGTAAAGAAATTGCTAAAACATTAGCTTTAAATGGTGCTTTTGTTTTAATTAATTATATAGATTTAGGGAATAATCAAGAAATTGCTCAAATGACAAAAAATGAAATTGAAAGTCTTGGAGGAAAATGTGAAATCTTACCTGCAAATGTAGCAAGTTATGATGAAACATTAGAGATGTTTAAAACAATTAAAAATGAATATGGAAGATTGGATATTTTAATTAATAATGCAGGAATTACAAAAGATGGCTTAATGTTACACATGAAAGAAAATGATTTTGATGCAGTTATTGATGTCAATTTAAAAGGAACATGGAATTGTATGAAACATGCGACAAAATTAATGATGAAACAAAAATATGGACGTATTGTTTCCATGTCATCTGTTGTAGGTGTTATGGGAAATGCTGGACAAGTCAATTATGCTGCTAGTAAATCAGGAATTATTGGAATGACAATGTCTCTTGCTAGAGAGGTTGGAAGTCGTGGTATTACTGTTAATGCAGTAGCACCAGGTTTTATTCAAACAGCAATGACAGATGTTTTAAGTGATGATATTAAAGAACAAATGAAAAGTCAAATTCCTTTAGGAGCATTTGGAAGTGTTCAAGATATTGCAAATGCAGTTGTTTTTCTAGCAAGTGATGAAGCAAAGTACATTACTGGACAAACATTGCATGTTGATGGTGGCATGGCTATGTAAAGGAGAAGCATATGAAAAGAAGAGTTGTCGTAACAGGAATAGGTGCTTTAACACCTATTGGAAATAATGTAAATGATACATGGAAGGGTATTTTAAATCATCAATGTGGGATTGATTTGATTCAATCATTTGATACTTCAAATATGAAGGTAAAAGTAGCAGGTGAATTAAAGAACTTTGAAGCTACTGAATATTTAGATAAAAAAGATGTTCGTAAAATGGATAAATTTATTCAATATGGACTGATTGCAGCTAAAGAAGCTATCAAAGATTCTAAATTAGAGATAGATTCTATAAATCATGATCGTTTTGGGGTAGTAGTATCAAGTGGTATTGGAGGATTAGGATCTATTGAAGAAAATCATCAACGTGGTTTAAAGAAAGGATTTGATCGTGTTTCTCCATACTTTATTCCTATGACCATTGTTAATTTAGCAGCTGGTCAAATTGCCATTGCCTTTAAAGCACAAGGACTTGCTACATGTCCTGTAACAGCTTGTGCGGGAGGAACAAATGCTATTGGTGATGCCTTTAGAAATATTCGTGATGGTTATTTAGATGTAACCATTGCTGGAGGTTGCGAAGCAAGCATTACTCCTCTTGGTATTGGTGGTTTTACATCAATGAAAGCTTTAAGTGAATCACATAATCCCAAACGTGCCTCCATTCCTTTTGATAAAGAAAGAAATGGTTTTGTCATGGGCGAAGGAGCAGGAATACTTGTTTTAGAAGAACTTGAACATGCTAAAGCAAGAGGGGCACATATTTATTGTGAAATGGTAGGTTATGGTGTGAGTTGTGATGCTTATCATATGACAGCTCCAGCTCCTGAAGGTATTGGAGGTGCTAAAGCCATGATCAATGCACTTCAAGATGCTTCTCTTGAAGCTAATCAAATTGATTATATTAATGCTCATGGAACATCAACACCGATGAATGATAAGTTAGAAACGGCTGCAATCAAAAAAGCTTTTAAAAATCATGCTCATAAAGTAGCTGTATCTTCAACAAAAGGAAATACAGGTCATTGTTTAGGAGCTGCTGGTGGAATTGAAGGTGTTTTATGTGTTAAAGCATTAGAAGATAACTTTATTCCAGCAACTATTAATTATCAAAATTTTGATGAAGAATGCGATTTAGATATTGTTGCAAATCATGGAAGAAAACAAGTATTAAATTATGTAATGTCAAATTCATTAGGTTTTGGAGGGCATAATGCCTCAATTATTTTTAAGAAATATGGAGAAGAGTAATGGAACTTAATAGTAATCAAATACAAGAAATCAATCCTCATCGTTATCCTTTTGCTTTAGTAGATCGAATTACAGATTATAAACCAGGTGAGTATGCTAAAGGAATCAAATGTGTCAGTGTTAATGAAATGCATTTTTGTGGACATTTTCCAAGTCATCATGTCATGCCAGGAGTTTTGATTGTTGAAGCTTTGGCACAAGTAGGATGTATTGCTATTTTATCAAAAGAAGAAAATAAAGGAAAAATTGCTTTCTTTGGCGGTATTAAAAATTGTCGTTTTAAAGGACAAGTAACACCAGGGGATGTTTTAGAAATGGAATGTGTTCTTACTAAACAAAAAGGACCCGTAGGAATTGGTGAAGCTATTGCAAAAGTAAATGGTAAAGTTGTTTGCAAAGCTGAACTTACATTTGCAATTCAATAATCTTGAATTGCAATTTTTTTTATTTTATCATGATAAAGAGGTGAAACTATGAAACTGATAGAGCTAGAAGAAGTTGATTCAACAAATGATTATTTAAAAAGGGAATATCAAAATTTACCTATGCAAACATGTGTCACTGCCAAATATCAAACAAAAGGTAGAGGTAGAAATGGTCATGTTTGGGAAAGTCATGCAAATGAGAATTTGATTATGAGTTTTTTATTTAAAGATTTTCATAAAATAGAAGATGCTTGGAAAATGACACAATTAGCAACATGTAGTGTTGTTGGTTTACTTGATCGTTATCGTATTAAAGCAACGATTAAATGGCCTAATGACATTTATGTCGATGGAAAAAAGATTTGTGGTATTTTAGTAGAAACGATCTTAGATCCTGATTTAAAAGGAGTCATTGTAGGAATAGGATTGAATGTTAATAATGAAGATTTTCAATCAATGAAACAAATTACTCATAAAGAGTATAAAATATCTAAACTTGCTATTGGACTGAAAACATTTATGTTGATTTATTATAATTTATATCAAACAAATCAGTTTCATAAGGTTTTAGAATACGCTAATAGTATTTCTTATTTAAAAGATCAATGGGTAAAATATGGTGATTATGGAGAAGTTTGTTTTCAAAAGCTATTAGATGATGGTTCTGTTTTATTTGTTGATCGACAAGGAAAAACATATAAACAGGTAATTAATGAAATATCTTTACATAATAAATAAAAGTGCAGGCTTAAGCTTGCACTTTTACAATATAACAGTATTTCTTATAAAAGGATATGCCATATCCTTTTACATGAAGATATCCCTCATTGATGATTTCTTCTTCATATTTATTATCAATGATTTGTTGGACTCCTTCACTGGAATCCTTAATTAAATCCTTAACACTCTTAGAATGTTTACATTCTAAGATTAGTGCTGTCTGAAAGATTTGTTTAGGAAAGATACATAAATCAAATCTTCCATGCACCGCTTCTCGATTTGATTTGGTCTTTTTACCACTAAAGAGTCCTAATAGAAAACCATGATAGAAAGATTCTTCATTATCAAAGTAACTAATACTTCTGGATAAGATATCTCCTAGTATTTCATTTGCTTGATCAACGTCTCCTTTAACAAGACTTTGATAAAGATTTTCTTTTCTTACAAAAGTATAGTCTTCAAAATAAGACATGAATGTTTGTTTATAGATTTCATAGACTTCTTTATTGGGAATAATCAGTTTATACTTATTTTCTCCTAAATCTTCTTTTATCTTTAAATATCCTGTAAGTAAAAGAAAACTATAGATATTATTAATATTATCCATTTCTCGATAAGTAAGTTCAGGTTTGATATATTTCGTTAAAGACTTTCCTTGAATGAGTTGTTCAAATTCTTCATGAAGTTCATCACTGCCATTTTGAATATAGTTGACAACAAGATCATTTCCACTGGTATTTGCCCAGAAGGAAATAGGTTTGTTATCTGAGCTATTTAATTTACAATCAACATACATAAGTGTACTCCAAGGATTATAGATTTCGATGTTTCCAAATAAATAACCATCATACCATTCTTTAACTTCATCTACATAATCTGTTAGATTATAATCTTTTAATAATTGTAAGATTTCTTTTTTTGTAAAGCCAAAATACTCATTACCCTATCTTTTTAAATAATAATTTATTTAGAAGAGATGAGATAAAGTTTGTTGAAAGAAACAATGATAATATAAGTGAACTTTATTCTCTTTCAGATTTTAAAACAGCTGGTAAGATGGGGGTTAGAAAATCAGATGATTATATGAAAAACTATTTTGTTTCACAATATGGAGCCATTAAAGATGTTGATTTTTCACCTTTATTTCAAAAACTGATTTTAGGAGAAAAAAATCAAGATGGAAAGAAAAATAATCTGGAATTGTAAATTTTTATAAATTTTGTTGATTTTTTATAAAAATGAGCATAACATATAAGTGTACTTAATGAGTGCACAAGTTATTAACTAAGCTTTAGTAGTAACCTCCCGTTATAAGGGTTCAGGTGAGACTAGAGCTTTTATTTTATAAAAAGGAGAAAATTATGTCAAAAGGTAAATAATTTGTAAAAGATACAATAGTAACAGCAATATTGGTAGATGGAGGATTTTATAGACATAGAGCTTATGCTCGGTTAGGAGATAAATCTCCAAAAGAAAGAGCTGATGAATTAGAATCATATTGTAAAAGACATTTAAACGAAAAAATATATGGAATTCAGACATCTCATAGATTATATAGAATTTTTTATTATGATTGTTTACCAGTTTCTAAAAATATATATAATCCTTTAACAAAAAAACAAGTTGATTTATCTAAAACGGATACATATAAATGGGCAACAGAATTTTTTGATTTTCTAAAAGAAAAAAGAAAATTTGCATTGAGATATGGGCAATTGGCGGAAGGACAAGCTCATTATTCATTAACAGAAAAAACATTTAAAAAATTATGTAATGGTACTATTAAATTTGAATATTTAGAAGAAAAAGATTGTATTCTTCAAATTGAACAAAAGGGAGTAGATATGAGGATTGGGTTAGATATTGCTTCATTAGCATATAAAAAGCAAGTAGATCAAATTGTTTTAATATCAGGAGACAGTGATTTCGTTTCTGCAGCTAAGCTTGCAAGAAGAGAAGGTATAGATTTTATTTTAGATCCACTTGGAGCACCTGTAAAACCTGATTTATTTGAGCATATCGATGGGTTAAGAACATGCGATTCAAATTTTAAAATTTCAGATAAAAAATAGCAAAAAAATTACATTTACAAGTTGTTATATTTTATAATTAGGTTTAATAAAAGATATTACATTTAAAAAGAGAACGGTTCGCAATTAACGATTGTTCTCTTTTTGTTAACTTTTTTTAATTGTTATAGTGTTGTTAATTTTCAAAAATATTTCTTACAAAGTACACTAAATAATTTGATTAATTATTATTTTTTATTTGATATATTGTAGTTCTTGTAATTTTTGATAGATTTGGTTTGCAAGTAATTGATTGAATGTATCATTACCTGCGAATTTGTCTTCTTTTAGAAGACTTGATGGGATATAGCTATTTGTAAGATCTTTTTGATCTTGTTCAGTAGCTGTAATATTTGCATCTTTTAAGCCATTTGTAAGAAGATAAGTTCTAAAGTCTAAGAAGTGATCTTTATGTTCTTCTTTTAAGATGTTATTATCGTCTCTTACAAGGTTGTTTTGTCTTTTTGATGTCATTGATACAACAATATATTTTTGTGTTTTAATTTGGTTTAAAATAGCTCTTTGATAAGTGATTGTACGATAAACATCTTGGTTGTTTTGTTTATCATAGTTTCCAGAAAAGATAATAACGATATCATTTTCATTGAATTCAGGAAGTGTTGCTTCGATTTGTGCAGGAGCTGTTAGGGTAACAGCTTTTCCAGATTTGTCTCTTGTAAATGTATGAATATTACGAGATGAATCGTAAGCTAAAGTTCCTTTGATTCCTTGGATGGTTACTTCACCAAAGTTTGATCCACTATTTTTTAAAGCTTCTACTTGTTCACCTTTTTCATTATAGAAAGTAAGGTCTACAGCTTCTTTATCACCAGGGATGGTGATATTATTAGCGAAAATCTTTGTTCTTCCTACACGAATAGATAAATCATAAGTTGTATCTTGGTTTCCACCGAATTTAATAATTTCACTATTTGTAAGTGATTCTAAATTAAGTGGGTAACTAGCAAATTCACTTCCCAAGGTAAAGCTATCACCAATACAATAAATACGTTGACTATTTTTTTCCTTTTTTGTTTTTGTTTTTGTTGTTTCTTCTTTTGTTGTAGTTGTTGTTTTTTCTTCTAATTGGTATTTTTTAGCGTTTTGACTTGTTGAAAAACGGTCATAACCAATTAAACCAACAATCATAGCAAGTAAAACAACAACAGTAATAGAAAAAGTAACTTTTTTCATATTAGTAATAGTAGTAATGACTACCAGATAGAGATTTTGCTTTTGTTAAAACACTTCCTAAAACGTTTACATTATTTCTTTGAAGTAGTTTTACACAATTTGCAGCATCTTTTTTATTAGTATCTTGTGAAGAAATAGCAAAAATAGTCCCGTCAACGGCATTTCCTACAGGAATGGCATCAGATATCATTCCAACAGGAGCACAGTCAATAATAATGAAATCAAATGATTTCTTTAATTCATTAATATAATCTTTAAATACATGTGATCCTAATAATTCAGAAGGATTAGGAATATGAATCCCACTTGTTAAAACAGCCATAGTACCTGCAAAAGAAGGATCTTTTACACTTTGGAAGTATTCAACATTTAATTTTTTAGTTTGACGATATTCAAGTAAAGCATCTGTTAAACCATGTTTGTTTGATAATCCCATATATTTATGTAAAGTATTTTTTCTTAAATCACAATCAATTAATAAAACTCTATTATATTTTGTTGCAAAAATATAAGCAAGGTTAATAGATAGTGTTGTTTTTGCTTCACCAGCTTGTGATGAAGTAATACAAATTGATTTAATGTCTTTGTCTACTGTAGAAAATTCAATGTTTGTACGAATATGACGAAAGATTTCAGTATAATCAAATTGGCTATGTTTTTTATTTTTCTCTAAAATATTTAATGTTTTTCTTTTACTCGTTTTTTTTGCCATAATTATCTCCTTTTAAATATTTTTTTAAAGAAGGATGTTTTTCCTTCAATAGGATCAACTTCTTCATTGTTGATGATATGTAGAGGATTTTCATACATTAATGTATGAATATCTTCATACCTATATTTCTTTACAAGTAAATCAAAGACTTCTTGTAAACAAGGAGAACGATGTCCGTCATAACGATGAGTATCCGTTGCAATTACATGAAGTAATCCTTGATTTAATAATTGATAAGCAAACTTTTGAGCATGTTTACCATGATATCCCAAAAAGCTTGTTGCATTAACTTGAATAAGATAACCATTATCTATAAAATCTTGAATTCTTTCGATATCTAAAGAATCTTTAAAGTATCTTTCAACATGAGCAATAACGGGAGTATATCCTTTATATTGAATTTCATAAAGACGATCTTCTACTTCATTTTCATTTCCTAATTCTTTTCTAACATCAAATTCTACAAGTAAATAATGGGTATTTTCAATAGGTATAAAGATGTTTTGTTCAAGTGCTTCTAGATAATCATGATTTAAGAAGAGTTCACACCCTTCTAAAACCTCAATATTATAAACTTTAGCAAGCTCTTTTAAATCATGAATTCTATCTTTAATAACTTCTAAATCTTTTAAAGTATGTTTTCCAGAAACAACATGAGGTGTTGCGACAATCGTAGAAATACGATTATTTTTAGCTTTTTCTAAAGCCTTTTTAGCATCTTCAAGTGACGGCATTCCATCATCTATATCCCATGCATAATGACCATGTATATCAATAAAAGCCATAACTAATCCTCAAAATAAGGAATAACGCCAAGATTTGGAATTTCTAAATATTTTTCAACGTCTTCTTTAGTATGTAAACGATTATCTAACATAAATCTAATAAAGATAATACCAATACTTAAAATAGCACCTACTAAACCACCAATAACTATATTTTTAGGAACATTTGGTGAAACAGGTGATGTTTGAAGTTTTGCATCATCAACTGTTGTAATATTGTTGATATTTAAAGTTTCTTTCACTTCATTTGTGAAGACATTAACCGTTGTATCAACAATTTTTTTACTGAGTTGTGGATCAGTTGTTGTTGCTGAAATAGAAATAATTTGGGTATCTGTTTCATTTGAAATAGATAAAGCAGAAGAAACAACATTTGTATCAACGTTTAATTCTTTAGCAACTTTACTTTGAATATTGTTTCCTCCAAGTAAAGCTACATAGTTTTTAGTCATCGAATTATTTGAGTTAATTTGTGAATAGTCAACGATTCCTTCGTTAACTTCTGGTTTTGGGAAAATACGAGCCGTTGATTCATATTTTTTACTAACAAAGAAAATAGTAAAAGCTCCTACTAATATAGCACAAATCAATGTTGAAATAATAATGATATGTAAATGTTCTTTTAATACTTGAAACAATTCAGCTAAATTAATTTCAATCTCTTCATTTTGGATTTCTTGATTATCCATTACTTAATCTCCTTTAATACATATTTTTATAAACAATTATAGATACTACGTCGGTGCTTATTATCTAACAAAAGCCTTTAAAAATCAACAGAATTAGATTTTTTTATAGAAGTATTACTATATAAGAAAAGGAAAAGTCATAAATTTGACCGCCTGGTTATAAAAATCGACCGCTCAGTAATTATTTATTGATAATTTAAGAAATCACGGTATAATACGTTTGATTATAGATGAACTCCAAAATACGTCGTATTAACTTTAAAAATTGAGGGGGGGGGGTACAAATATGTACAAAAATAAGAGTCAATTATTATTTAGAAGACTATGTTTGATAGTAGTAGATATAATAAGTATTATTTTATCTTTCTTCTTATCAGCATTTATTGCATATGACGGTTCTATGGAATTAAGCTTTTTAAAATATACTTATTTTTTTATACCTATTTTACTCATAGGAAGTCTATTCTTCTTTATTATAATGAAGCTTTATGATAGTTTATGGAGCTATGCTTCCATTAATGAATTATTAAATGTTATTATTGCTTCAATATGCAGTTCAATTTTATACTGTATTTTATGTTTACTCATTCCAGTCCATCCGCCGATAAGTACAATATTTTTATATTTATTATTATTACTTGTTTTCGTAGGTGGAAGTCGATTTGGTTATCGGTTTGTTCGTCTTTATGCTTCAAGACATTACTTATTTGGTAGAAGTGATGATAATGAAAGCAAAGTCATGATTGTTGGTGCTGGTTCAGCAGGTGAAAAGATTTTAAGAGAAACACTTGTTTCGACAAAACTTCATAAAAAAGTTGTTTGTTTCATTGATGATGATGCAACAAAACACAATAGACGCATTCACAATGTTCCTATTGCGGGGGGGAAGAAATGAAATCCTTACACAAGTTGAAAAATATAAAATTGATGAAATCTATGTAGCTTTACCATCAATAGATGATAAAGAAACATCTAAGATTTTAAATATTTGTAAAGAAACCAAATGTAAAATAAAAAAATTACCTGGTATGTATCAATTCTTGAACGATGAAATTACTTTAGAAAAACTAAAAGATGTTGAAGTTCAAGATTTACTTGGAAGAGATCCTGTCCAAGTAAACTTAAAAGAAATTATGGGTTATGTAAAAGATAAAGTAGTTATGGTTACTGGTGGAGGAGGATCTATTGGATCTGAACTTTGTCGACAAATTGCTGCAAGTAGTCCAAAACAATTGATTATTGTAGATATTTATGAAAATAATGCTTATAACATTCAATTAGAATTACAACATAAATATCCAAACTTAAATCTTGAAACCATGATTGCTTCCGTAAGAGATGCTGTTAAAATCAATGATTTATTTGCTTATTACCATCCAGATATCGTTTATCATGCAGCAGCTCATAAGCACGTACCATTAATGGAAGATGCGCCACATGAAGCAATTAAAAACAATGTTTTTGGTACATACAATGTCGTAAAAGCAAGTCATACATATGGTGTTAAGAAATTTATCTTGATATCTACAGATAAAGCAGTTAATCCGACAAATATTATGGGTGCTTCAAAACGATTATGTGAAATGGTTGTACAATCTTATAACAAGATTTCAAAAACAGAATTTGTTGCTGTACGTTTTGGAAATGTATTAGGTTCTAATGGATCTGTTATTCCTTTATTTAAAAAACAAATTAAAGAAGGTGGACCAATTACCATTACACATCCAGATATCATTAGATACTTTATGACAATACCTGAAGCTGTCTCTCTTGTCTTACAAGCAGGTGCCTATGCTAAAGGAGGAGAAATCTTTGTTTTAGATATGGGAAAACCGGTTAAGATTTTAGATATGGCTAGAAACTTAATTAAACTTTCTGGTTTAGAACCAGATGTAGATATTAAAATTGAATTTATTGGGTTAAGGCCCGGTGAAAAACTTTATGAAGAAATGTTGATGAAAGAAGAAGGAATGAAAACAACGCCTAATAAGATGATTCATATTGGACAACCAATTCAATTACCTGATGATTTCTTTGATCAATTAGAAGATTTACGTCAAAGTGCTTTTGATGAAGATAGTGATATTAGAAAAGATGTTCAACATATGGTAGATACTTACCATTATGATGAAAATACAACACATGGTATAAAAAAACAAAGGATAAAGAGTTAAACGAATCGTCGCTTTGTCGCGTTCGTTTACATTATCTCATATATGAAAAGAGTCCAATAAATCTATTGGATAGGCGAAGCATACTCAAATGGAGGTTTTTTATGTTTGATAATTGGTATGTAGTTCAAGTAAGAACAGGAAAAGAAGAAGAAATTGTGAAGAAATGTCAATTTTATATTGACCATGATATTTTAATTGATTGTTTTATTCCAATTACGAAAAAGAAAAAGAAATATCAAGGTACATGGCATATTGTTGATGATATTTTATTTAAAGGATATATCTTTATGATCACCAATCAAGTAGAACAACTTTATACTCAACTCAAAAAAGTACCAGATCTTACAAAACTCCTTGGAAACGATGGGAAAGAAATCTATCCCATCTATCCACAAGAAGCTATGTTTCTAACAAAATTTTCAAATAAAGATCATGTTGTTGATATTTCTAATGGTATTATTGAAAACGATAAAATCATTATTAATGAAGGTCCTCTCATTGGTTTAGAAGGACTTATTACAAAAATAGACAGACATAAACGTATTGCTTATGTTGATGTAGAACTACTTGGAAAGCTTACAAGAGTTCAAGTAGGATTAGAAATTATTAGTAAATCATAAAAAGCACAGAAATGTGCTTTTTTATGTACACTTTTTATGCATAACTTTGTTATGCCTTTTTTAGTATATAAAAATATATAGGGGGAGGGGTTATTTTGAAACATAAAAATATACCATTTTCACCACCAGATATGAGTGAAGATGAAATTAATGAAGTAGCGGATACATTAAGAAATGGATGGATTACGACAGGTCCAAAAGTAAAAGAATTTGAAAGACAAATAGCTGATTTTGTAGGTGTTAATAAAGCTGTGTGCTTAAATTCACAAACAGCTTGTGCAGAAATGGCACTTAGAGTATTGGGAGTAGGAGAAGGCGATGAAGTAATTGTTCCTGCTTATACCTATACAGCAAGTGCATCCGTTGTATGTCATGTTGGTGCCAAACTTGTTTTAGTTGATGTACAAAAGGATAACTTAGAAATGGATTATGATGCTTTAGAAAAGGCAATTACTGAAAAAACTAAAGTTATTATTCCAGTTGATCTAGGTGGCGTTCCTTGTGACTATGATAGAATCTATGAAATTGTAGAAAAGAAAAAACACTTATTTAAACCAAGTAATAAGATTCAAGAAGCGATGGGAAGAATCTCAATCAACGCTGATACAGCGCATGCTTTTGGTGCTTCATGGCATGGAAAAATGTGTGGATCAATTGCTGATTTCAGTTCATTTAGTTTCCATGCTGTTAAAAACTTAACAACTGCAGAAGGCGGTGCCTTAACATGGAGAAGTATTGAAGGTATTGATGATGAAGAAATTTATAAAGAACTTCAATTATTATCATTACATGGACAATCTAAAGATGCTTTAGCTAAAACAAAACTGGGAGCATGGGAATATGATGTCGTTGCTCCACTTTATAAATGCAATATGACTGATATTATGGGAGGTATTGGTCTTGCTCAAATGAGAAGATATCCTGGAATGCTTAAAAGAAGAAAAGAAATCATTGAAAGATACAATGAAGCATTTAAGCCATTAGGAATAGAAGTATTGAATCATTATGATGAAAATCATCAATCAAGTGGACATCTTTATATTACAAGAGTGCCAAATATTACAGGTGATCAAAGAAATGAAATTATTATAAAAATGGCTGAAAGAGGAATAGCATGTAATGTTCATTACAAACCATTACCAATGCTTTCAGCATATAAGAATTTAGGATTTGATATTAAAGACTATCCAAATGCTTATAATCGATTTATTAATGAAATCACATTACCTCTTCATACAAAATTAACAGATGAAGATGTAGAGTATATTATTGAAAACTTTAAGGAGATTGTTTCATGCTTGTAAAAGAGTGGAATGAATTACCTAAATTTATGCAGGTAGAAGAAGTAAGACCTTATTACGAAATATTGAGAAAGAAAAAAGGACAATTGATATTAAAGAGGATATTTGATATATGTGCTTCTTTGATATTAATTGTTTTATTATCTCCAATTATTCTATTCTTTTCTATTTGGATTAAATTGGATTCAAATGGACCAGTTTTCTATAGACAAGAACGTGTAACACAATATGGAAAAGTCTTTAGAATTTTTAAATTTAGAACAATGGTCAATAATGCTGACAAGATTGGAAATCTTGTCACATCAAAGAATGATTCAAGAATTACAAAAGTAGGAGAAAAGATAAGGAAGTATAGAATAGATGAAATACCTCAGCTATTCAATGTATTAATTGGAGAAATGTCGTTTGTAGGGACAAGACCAGAAGTTCAAAAATATGTAAATCAATATACACCTGAGATGTATGCAACGTTGTTATTACCAGCAGGAGTAACAAGCCTGGCAAGCATAGAATTCAAAGATGAAGATGAAATACTTGAAAGATATACATCAAAAGGAAGAGAAACAAATGAAGTATATGTCAAAGAAGTATTGCCTTTAAAGATGGAATACAACTTAAAGGCAATAACTTCTTTTAATTTTATAAAAGAACTCGGTACGATGATCAGTACTGTAGTGAAAGTGTAGGTAGAAAAATGGAAAATGAATTAGTATCAATCATAATGCCATCTTGGAATACTGGCAATTTTATTGCAGAATCAATTCAATCGGTTATAAATCAAACATATAAAAATTGGGAGTTGATTATTGTTGATGATTGTTCAACTGATAATACAGATGAAATTGTTAGCTTTTATAAGGATCAAAGGATTAAATATTTAAAAAATGAAAAGAACAGTGGTGCAGCTATTACACGTAATAAAGCTTTAAGAGAAGCTCAAGGAGAATGGATTGCATTTCTTGATTCTGATGATCTTTGGGCACCAGAAAAACTAGAACATCAAATTAATTTCATGAAAAATAATGGATATAATCTATCTTTTACAGAGTATGAAAAAATAGATGAAGAGTCTAAACCGCTAAATGTTTATGTCTCGGGACCTGAAACGGTCAATAAACGAAAAATGTATAACTATGATTATATAGGGCAACTTACAATGATGTATAGCACAAAAGCGTTTGGTTTGATTCAAATAAAAGATATAAAGAAAAATAATGATTATGCAATAAGACTACAGCTGTATAAAAAAGATGGAACATGCGCATATTTGTTAAAAGAAAGATTAGCAAAATATAGAGTCAGAAAAGTAAGCATTAGTCATGATAAGTTTAAGAAAAAATTTAAAAGTCATTATGATTTGTTTCATTTGTGTGATGAAAAATCACCAATAGTAGCAATCTGGTATGCTTGTTGGAATATGTTTTATGGAGTATTAAAAAAGAAAAGGTATGAAAAGAAATATTAATAAAAAAACTGTATGCATAATAGGCCATTTTGGATTTGCTAAAAATCTTTTAAATGGTCAAACCGTAAAAACAAAAATAGTTACAAAAGAACTAAAAAATCAATTAGGTAAAAACGAGATAATGACGATTGATACACATGAGGGAAGTAAAAAATTATTTAGTCTTTTTTTTCAACTACCTCATATCATGAAAAAAGTTAATAATATTATTATAATGCCTGCCCATAATGGAATAAGATTTTTTGCTCCGGTATTGGCACTTTTTAATAATTTTTTTCATATTAAGTTACATTATGTAGTAATTGGTGGATGGTTACCTGAGTTTTTAGAGAGTAGAAAAGAATTACAGAATAGTCTAAAAAGATTTAATGGAATTTATGTAGAAACAAATACAATGAAGAATAATTTGGAAAAATTAGGATTTAAGAATGTGTATATTTTACCGAATTGTAAAGAATTAAACATATTAAAAGAAGGTGGATTAATGTATGCTACATCAAAACCTTTTAAATTATGTACTTTTTCTAGAGTAATGAAAGAAAAAGGAATAGAAGATGCTGTAAATGCAGTAGAAGAAATAAACAAACAATATGATGAAACTATTTTCACATTAGATATTTATGGACAAGTAGATCCATCACAAGTCGAATGGTTTGAAAATTTAAAAAAGAAATTTTCAAACGACATAAAATATAGAGGACTTGTTCCATTTGATCAAAGTACAAATGTTTTAAAAGAGTATTATGCATTGTTGTTTCCAACTTATTATGAGGGAGAAGGATTTGCTGGAACATTAATAGATGCCATGGCAGCAGGAGTTCCAGTGATTGCAAGTGATTGGAGATACAATAAAGAGATTGTAATAAATAATAAAACAGGCCTGCTTATAAATAATAATGAAACTTTGGTTGAAAAACTCAATTATATTAAAAAAAATGCAGGTTTAATAAATGATATGAAAAAAAGCTGTATAAAGGAAGCAAAAAAATATTTACCGCAAGTTGCATTAATAAAATTAATTGATAGTTTAAAGAAAAATGAGGAAAATAGGTTATGAAAAGACTTCTATGTATAATATCCTGTATGAATACAGGTGGTGCAGAAACATTTTTGATGAAAATATATAGGTCATTAGACAAAACAAAATACCAAATGGATTTTTGTGTAAATTCTCAAAATAATTTCTATGAAAAAGAAATAATAGAAAATGGAGGAAAAATATATATTATTCCTCCTAAATCTAACAATCCAATAAAGTCCTTTCTAAGCATAAAAAGTATTGTAAAAAATAATAAATATCGATATGTTATAAGAGTTAATGAACATTCTTTATCAACATTAGATTTATTAGCAGCAAAATTAGGTGGAGCAAAAATATTATCTATGAGATCGAGTAATGCGTCTTCAAGCAATAAAAAATCTATATTCTTACATAAATTATTTAAATTTATGCCTAAAATGATTCCTAATGTTAAATTAGCCCCTTCTAAATTAGCAGCAGAATATACATTTGGAAATAAATGTATAGAGAACCATAAGGCATATTTGTTGAATAATGGGCTCAATGTAAAACAATTTACTTTTTCGGAAGAAAAAAGGAAAGAAAAAAGAGGAGAACTTAATATTGAAAATAAGATTGTGATAGGACACATAGGTCGATTCAATGCACAAAAAAATCATGAATTTTTAATTGATATATTTAATGAAATACATAAAAAAAAACTTAATAGTATTCTTGTTCTTGTAGGACAAGGCGATTTAGAAAATAAGATAAAAGAAAAGGTAAATAGACTAAAATTAGAAAACAATGTACTATTTTTAGGTGTTCGAGAAGATATACCGGATTTATTATGTGCATTTGATTTCTTTTTATTTCCATCATTTTATGAAGGCATGCCTAATACGGTTATTGAAGCACAAACAACAGGGCTACCTTGTTTGATATCTGATTCTATTACACAAGAAGCTAAAATTACAGATAAAGTGAATTATGCTTCATTAAACGAAACAGCATTAATATGGAGTAATAAATGTTTGAATTTGTTAAGTCAAAATAGTTTTAATAGAAAAGAATATTCAATAATTATGAAAAATAAAGGATACGAAATGAGCGATTGTGTAAAAAAATTTGTTGAGTTAGTTTTTAATGAACGAAATAATACTAAATAGATTTATTAATATAAAAAGGAGATATATATGGTACCATATTTTTGTTTATTGTTAGTTATCTTTGGGCAATGGATAATGTTATTCCCACATGGTCAAATATCATTTAATAAGCCTATAAATAAATCACAAAAAAAAGTATTTATTGTATTAACATGTTTAGAATTAATATTCTTCGCGGGGTTAAGATCAACAAATATAGGTGCTGATACTGCAATTTATCTAAAGGCTTTAAATTATTATAAATCTTTACCGCATGATAAAATATTAAATGCAAAATTGATATATCCTTTTGACTTTGAAATAGGGTATTTTATTTTAACCAAAATTTGTGCGTTTTTTTCATTTAGTAATGCAAAATTTTTGTTTTTAATTGCATGTTTAATCTACATTCCAGTTTTTAAATTTATATATGATTATTCTGAAAATCCATTTATGAGTACTATGACTTATTTAGCTTTTGGTTTTTTTGGTTATAGTTTAGGAATATTTAGACAAATGATTGCAATTTCAATTTGTCTTATGGGATTTAAATATGTATTAGAAAGGAAATTATATTATTATATCATATTTATATTATTAGCAATGACATTCCACACAACTGCTATTATTATGTTACCAATGTATTGGCTAAAAAAAATAAATTTGGAAAATAAATTTTATCAAATTTTGTTCGTAGAGGCAACTTTATTCATTTTTGCAAGAAAAATAGTAAATGTTTTTATTTTTTTTGCACCAAAATATACAGGGTATGTAGGTGGAATGTATGATACACACGGAGGAAGCTATACTATGCTTTTTATTTTAAATGTTTTATTTGTTTTATCATATCGTTGTTATATGATTGATAAAACAAAATTTGATGAAATGAGTATAAAAGCGTTGGTTGTAGCAATGTACTTACAAGTTGTGTCATATTCAATGCAGTTATTTGGAAGAATTGTTCCATATTATTCTATATATATGGTCTTAGTAATACCCTGTTTAATTAGAGCTATATTCAAGAAGAATGTTCTGGTGTCACGGATATTGCTTATAATTTTATTTTTATTTATTTTTTATATTCTTACACAAGGAAATGCAAATCTAAATCCATACGAGTTTATAGTTTAAATTCGTATTTTTCTAGGAGAAAGGAGAATTTTTGTGATTAAAGTATTACAATTTATACATGGTTTTAATATGGGCGGAGCAGAAACGATTGTTAAAAACTATTGTTTGAATTTTAATAAAGATAATATTGATTTGTATGTATTATGTTGGGATCGTTATAACTCACCATATGATAAAGAGTTAAAAGATGCAGGAATTAACGTAAAATATTTATGTGATGATATGCCTTTTTATGGCAAAGAAAAAATAATTTTCAGGATAATTAATAAAATACAATTATACGCTAATATAAAAAAATATATTAATAATTTAAACCCAGATATTATACACACACATTTACTTGTTAATAAATATATTAAATTTTCTAGACCAAAAAAGAATACTAAAATTTTTTATACTCACCATTTTTCAGTAGAACGTTGGAAAAAGCGTTTTAAAAGTGAAATAAAAAAGACTAGATGGTTAATTGATAATTATGATACAACGATTGTGGCTCTTAACTCTAAAATGAAAGATGACATAAATAATCTTTTTAATATTCAAAACACAATAGTATTAAATAATGGAATTGCTATGGATGAGTTTTTCCAACCAATGTCAAAAAATGAAAAAAGAAAAGAATTAAATTTAAACGAGAGTACATTCGTTGTAGGTCATGTAGGAAGATTTTCAAAAATTAAAAATCACGATTTTTTAATTGATGTGTTTGTAGAAATTCAAAAAAAGAAAAAAAATGCTATCTTATTATTAGTTGGAAAAGGCGAACAAAAGAAACATATTATTGATAAAAGTGAGAAGCTTGGAATTCGTAATAATTTAATTATTTTATCAGATAGAACGGATATTGATGAATTGATGAAAATAATGGATATTTTGATTTTTCCGTCTTTCTCTGAAGGAGTACCTGTAACATTAGTTGAGGCTCAAGCTGCTGGTTTAAAATGTATTGTATCAGATACTATTACTAAAGAAGTATGCTATTCAAATTTGTTAAAATATAAAAGTATTATTGATTCTCCAAATGATTGGGCAAGAGAAGCATTAAAATGGAGTGTTGATAAAATTAATTATTGTGGAATAGAAAAATGGGATTTGAAATTAATAATAAAAGAATTAGAAGATAGATATACAAAATCATTGAAGGGAGATATAAATGAATAAACTTAATATATTAATTAGATTTGATGATATATGTCCAACTATGGATTATTCTCAATTTAAAAAAGCAACTGACTTATTAGATAAATATAATGTACACCCTCTAATTGGTGTTATACCAGAATGTCAAGATGAGGAACTGTTAATAGAAGAATACCATTCTGATTTTTGGAATTATATAAAAGAATTAGAAAAAAAAGGATATAAGATTGCTATGCATGGGTTTAATCATGTTTATGATACAAAAACAAGAGGTAATATTAATTGTGGTTTTAAATCAGAATTTGCTGGGCATTCTTTTATTAAACAATATGAAAAAATAAAAAAAGGAAAGGAAATACTAGAATCTCACAATGTATATACTGATGTATTTTTTGCACCATCTCATTCGTATGATGATAATACATTAAGGGCCTTATCAAAATGTGGGTTTAAATATATTTCTGATGGATATTCAAAAAAAATAATAAGAAGATATGGCATTAAATGTGTTCCTTGTAGAACTACTGGAGTACCCAAGATAAAAAATAAGGGAAATTATACAGCTGTATTTCATGCGCATGAATGGGTTAGGAGTGATAAGGCGCATGCATATAATGAACTTGAAAATTTATTAAAAAAATATAGTAATTCAATAAAGGATTTTGATATTTTTGTTGATCAACCGCAAGGAAATTACGCTATACAAAATATTATAGAAAAAGTAACTGTATTTTATTTAAGATATATAAAATCGAAGTTATCGTATGTAAAACACAACGTTCTCAAACTATAAAATAATAAAGAAAGGTAGAAAAAATGAAGAAAATTGGATTAATTACATTTCATGATACAACTAATTTTGGATCGTTTTTACAAACATTTGGATTGTATAAAGCAATTAATGATATGGGGTATACATGTAAAGTGCTAGATTACAAATGTGAAGCGATTAACAACACAGAACTTCCTTTAAAAAAGCCAGTAAGTTTTACTTTAAGAAATATTGTAAAATTTATTTTATTTGAGCCAATAAAAAGAAAAAAATACATAGCTTTTAAAAATGAACTGAATAAAATGATGAATTTGTCAGAAAGATATGATAAATCTTCAATAAAATTTGCAAATAATGAGTTTGATATATTTATTTCAGGAAGTGACATATTATGGGATTTGAATTTAACTAAAGGAGATACTTCTTATTTTTTAGATTTTGTTGATAGTGATAAGAAAAAAATTGCTTTCAGTACATCAATTGGAGATAAATGGGATGGAAAAAATTTAGAAATTGCTAAATCTCTTATTAATAATTATGATATGATTGCACTAAGAGAAAAGGAAAGCATTGGATGGTTGGAACAACTAACTACAAAAAAAGTTTATTCTGTATGTGATCCTACTATGCTATTATCAAAAGAATATTGGAATAAATATGCAAAATCATCAAAAATGGAAAAAAATAATAAAACAAAAAAGTATATTTTAGTTTATTTTCCATCTGAAAAAATTATAAATGAAGCTAAAGAATTTGCAAAAAGCAATAATTTAGAGGTATGGGTAATAAATTATGGATTGAAGTTAAAGGGTGTAAAAAATATCAGACCTTGTTTTGTTGCAGATTTCTTATCTTTAGAGAAGAATGCTTCTTTAATTTTAACTAGTTCATATCATGGAACATTGTTTGCAATATATTTTAATGTTCCTTTTTATGCATATTTAAGAGAAAATTCTCATAATGTTAGATTCAATGATTTAGCAAAGAAATTAAATATAGAAGATAGAATTAGAGATAATGGTACTTCTACAAAAATAAATTTAAAAATGAATTACAATTTGATAAATGAATATGTAGAAGAAATTAGAAGAGAATCTCTTCAATTGTTAAAGGAGAATTTAGAATAATATGTTAATATGTGAAGAGGATTGTTCAGCATGTGGAGCTTGCATGAATGTTTGTCCGTCAAAATGTATTGAATATAAGTTTGATATTTATGGTATTAAAAGGGCAAATATTAATGTAACTAAGTGTATTCATTGCAATATGTGTGGGAAAGTTTGTCCAATGTTAAATAATATTAAAGGAAATGTATCTAAAAACTGTTATTCTGCATGGTCAAAAGATGAAAAAATTAGAAAAAATAGTGCTTCTGGAGGAATCGCTACAGAATTATATAGGTTTGCTATAAAAAACAAAATGTGGATATGTGGTGTGAATATGGACAACAATTATCTTTGTTCATATTCAATAACAAATTCAAATTATGATCAATTTGCTAATTCTAAATATACTTATTCTGATATGGGATATATATATACAATAATTAAGAAAAAAATATTAAAAAATGAAAAAGTACTTTTTATTGGGTTACCGTGCCAGGTTGCAGCTATGAAACAATACATTGATTTATACAAATTGAATAGAGACTTGTTAATTTTAGTTGATTTAGTATGTCATGGTGTTACACCACAAGATTATTTAAAAACACATATTGAAAATATTTGCAAAAAAAAGAAAAAAAATGCAACAGAAGTTTTTTTTAGAGATCCAAGTTTTAATACATATACATATACATTTACATTAAAAAATAATGGTATTCCATTTTACAAGAAAAAAGTTTATAGAAATGATATCTACCAAATAGGTTATCATAAGGGAATAGCGTATAGAGAAAATTGTTATCATTGTAGGTTTTCAAATAAGCAAAGACAAGGTGATTTGACACTATCAGATTTTGCTGGTGTAGGAAAATACAAAAAATGTGATTATGATAATAAAAATGTATCTTGTGTTTTAGTTAATACAAAAAAAGGATATAATTTTTATCAATCTTTATTGTTGGAAAATAGGATTTATTCAGAAATTAGACCAATAGAAGAAGAATATGATTTTGAATCAAGATTGCATACACCAACACCTATTCCGAAGGAAAGAAACAAATTTAAAAAAATGTATGAGAAATCTTCAAATTTTGACTATTCTATGCTATATGCTGCAAAAGGAATAGTAATAAAAAATGAATTAAAATATTATTTAAATATAAATGGTATTAACTCTTTTTTATCAAGATTGTTACCAAATAGTATTAAAGAAAGGATAAAGGTTATTTTAAGGAAATGATAGAAAGAGGTGAAATTAATGAATTCTATTGATTTAAATAATACAAATAAGGCACTGTTTAAGAATACAGGAATTATAGCAATTGGGCAGATAAGTACTAAAATTGTGAATTTTTTATTATTGCCCTTATATACTGCCTTGTTAACTACACAAGAATACGGATTGGTTGACATTTTATCAACGTATTCTGCGCTTATTGTAGTAATAGTGGGTCTTCAAATAAATCAAGCAGTATTTAGGTTTTTAGTAACTAATAGAAAAAATAAGGAAAAGCTTATAGAAATTTGCTCGACTACTTTTTTTTGTTCGGTAATTATATGTTTAATATATAGTTTTGCATTTTTAATTATACAATATTTTATACCATTACAATGTAAATGGTATTTATTATTACAAGTAATAGCTACAATTTTCTTACAATTAATCTCTGGGATTACTAGAGGACTGGGTAATAATATATTGTATTCTTTTGGAAATTTTATATCCGCTTTTATTACTATCATATTAAATGTTTTTTCTATAGCAGTTTTTCATATGGGAGTAGAAATGATGCTAATAGGGTACATTGCTGGTCCTTTTTTTGGAGGACTAATTATGTTATATTTTGGAAAACTTTATAAATATATTAAAATTTCTTTTTTTTCTTTTAGTGAATTAAAAATAATTATCAATTATTCATTACCATTAGTTCCAAATGAATTATCTTGGACACTAATTCATTCTTCTGATAGAATGATAGTTTCAAGTATATTAAATGTTGCAATGAATGGTTTAATTGCAGTTGCTTCGAAATTTTCATATATCTATACAACTGTTTTTTCTATATTTAATACTTCATGGACTGAACAAGTAGTTCTTCATTACAAAGATGTTGGTGGTAAAAAGTATATTAACAATATGTTTGAAAAAGTAGTATTGTTTTTTGGATGTTTAGCAATTGGAATAATTGCTAGTATGCCGCTTATTTTTAAAATATTAGTTAATAAACAATATAAAACATGTTATGGGTTGATTCCATTTTATATGATTGCCGTATTTTTTAATGCTACTATAGGAATGATTAGTGCTATTTATTTAGCAGAAAATGAAACAAAAAAAGTAGCTATGTCAACGGGTGTAGCAGCAGCAATTAATATTATAGTTGATTTAGTATTGATAAGGTGGATAGGAATATATGCTGCTCCTATTTCATCGATTTGTGGGTATGCTTTTATAACGGTTTGGAGAATAATTGATGTAAATAGACGACATTGTAAAATTACTATGAAAATTAAAAAAGTAGTATTATTATTTATGATGTTATTATTATCATTAATATCTTATTGGAGTACAAATACAATTGTGAATATATTATTTTTATTTATTGTTTTTATATTTTCAATATTGTTGAATAAGAGCATTATTAAAGACTTAGTATTAAGTATAAAAAAACAGTAAAAGAAGAAGGTGCTAATAATGAAAAAAACGATATTTGTCACAGGTTCAGCTGGATTTATCGGCTCTAACTTGGTATTGAAATTGTTAAAAGAAAATGAAAAAATTCATATTATCGGTATCGATAATATGAATGACTATTATGATGTGTCAATAAAAGAATACAGACTGAATAAAATTAAAGAAGAAGTAAAGAAGACTACAAATAAGTGGTCTTTTTATTATGGAAATATATTTGATAAGAATCTGATTGATAAGATTTTTGAAGAACATAGACCTGATATTGTAGTTAATTTAGCTGCACAGGCAGGTGTCAGATATTCTATCAGCAATCCTGATGCCTATATCGAAAGTAATCTTATTGGTTTCTATAACATCTTAGAAGCATGTAGGCATTCCTATGATGATGGAAACAAAGGTGTAGAACACCTTGTTTATGCATCATCAAGTAGTGTTTATGGATCTAATAAGAAAGTACCATACAGTACAGATGATAAAGTAGATAATCCAGTAAGTCTATATGCAGCTACTAAAAAGTCAAATGAATTGATGGCACATGCCTATAGTAAGCTTTATAACATTCCATCAACAGGATTAAGATTTTTTACAGTCTATGGCCCAGCTGGAAGACCAGATATGGCCTACTTTGGATTTACAAATAAATTAAGAAACAATGAAACAATCAAGATCTTTAACTATGGTAACTGTAAAAGAGATTTTACATACATTGATGATATTGTAGAAGGAGTATCAAGAGTCATGAAGAAAGCTCCTGAAAGAAAGACAGGAGAAGATGGATTACCAGTACCACCTTATGCAGTCTATAACATAGGAAACAGTCATCCAGAAAACTTACTAGAGTTTGTAGATATCTTACAACAGGAACTAATCAGTGCAGGAGTATTGCCAGAAGATTATGATTTTGAAGCACATAAGGAACTGGTTGCAATGCAACCAGGTGATGTGCCAGTAACATATGCTGACACAAGTGCATTGGAAAGAGACTTTGGATTTAAACCAAGTACATCATTAAGGGATGGACTTAGGGAATTTGCTAGATGGTATAAAGAATTTTATATGGGAGATGAATAGAGATGAATTTAATAAATCGATTAAGAATAAAACTTATGAATTCATCTAATTATATTTCATATTTAAGAACTAATGGTGTGAAAATAGGTGAAGATTGTGAAATATATAAGTCTGCTAATTTTGGTTCTGAACCATATTTAATTTCTTTAGGAAATCATGTAAGAATAAACGCAGGTGTACAACTTATTACCCATGATGGAGGAATGTGGGTACTAAGAAGTGATTATTCAGGTTTTGCTGATAAATATAAAAATGCAGATAAATTTGGAAGAATAAATATAGGAAATAATGTTCATATTGGGACAAATGCAACTATAATGCCTGGAATTACTATAGGTGATAATTGCATTGTAGCATGTAATGCGGTTGTCACTCACGATGTTCCTTCAGGGTCTATTGTAGGAGGAATTCCTGCAAAGTTAATAGAAACACTAGATGATTACGAGAAAAAAAATAGAGATAAAATATTTTCTATTAAACATCTTTCGCCAAAAGAAAAAAAGAATTATTTAATTGACAAAAAATTGTAAAAATATATTGAAAAGCAGTATATTAAGTTTAAATAGAAATATATGAAATATCTTTTATACTATCTACTTAGTAAACTTTTTACAAACGAATTATATTTATAAAGTAAATAAAAGGAACTTATTTAACATGAAGTATATAAATTATGATAAAAATCGTTATTCTTTAAAAAATGATATGCCAATTTTCCAAAAAATGTTTAGAAGATATCAGGATACTAACAACAAATTCTTACGATTAGTCTATAAAATTTTATTTAGATACTATAGAAATAAGAATTTAATAGATATGTCTATAGATACTACTATTGGGGGGGATTATATATAGGTCATCCTTATTGTATAACAATTAATCCTAAAGTAGTTATTGGAAAAAATTGTAATATTCACAAAGGAGTTACTATTGGTCAAGAAAATCGGGGTGAGCGTCAAGGTACACCATTCATAGGTGACGAGGTATGGATTGGTATCAATAGCACTATTGTTGGAAATGTAAGAATAGGAAATGACGTACTAATTGCTCCAAATAGTTTTGTTAATTGTGATATTCCAGATCATTCTATCGTATTTGGAAATCCTTGTATTATTAAACATAGAGAAAATGCAACAAAAAATTATATAAATAGAAAGGTGAAATGAAATGAAACTTGCAGTCGCAGGAACAGGATATGTAGGATTGAGTATCGCTACATTATTAGCACAGCATCACGAAGTGATGGCTGTGGATATCATAGAAGATAAGGTGAATAAGATTAATAATCGTATCAGTCCTATTCAAGATGAATATATCGAAAAATATTTAAAAGAAAAAGAATTAAATCTAACAGCAACATTAGATGCTAATGCTGCCTATAAAGATGCCGAGTTCGTAGTTATTGCTGCACCAACTAACTATGATTCAAAGAAGAACTTCTTTGATACAAGTGCAGTAGAAAGTGTAATTAAACAAGTAATGGAAATCAATCCAGATGCCATTATGGTCATTAAAAGTACAATACCAGTGGGATATACACAAAGTATAAGAGAAAAAACAGGAAGTAAGAATATCATCTTCTCTCCTGAATTCTTAAGAGAATCAAAAGCATTGTATGATAATCTATATCCTTCAAGAATCATTGTAGGAACAAATATGGAAGACGAAAGATTAGTAGAAGCAGCACATACTTTTGCTTCACTATTACAAGAAGGTGCTATTAAAGAAGATATTGATACTTTATTTATGGGATTTACTGAAGCAGAAGCAGTAAAACTATTTGCGAATACGTATCTTGCTTTAAGAGTATCTTATTTTAATGAATTGGATACATATGCTGAGTTAAAGGGATTAGATACACAACAGATTATTAATGGAGTATGTTTAGATCCAAGAATAGGATCACATTACAATAATCCATCCTTTGGATATGGAGGATACTGTTTACCAAAAGATACAAAACAGTTATTAGCTAATTATGCTGATGTTCCACAAAACTTAATTGAAGCTATTGTTGAAAGTAACAGAACAAGAAAAGATTTCATAGCAGATCAAGTATTAGAGAAAGCAGGTGCATATGTATCAAATGATTCATATGATCAAGAAAAAGAAAATGAAGTAATTGTCGGAGTATATAGGTTAACAATGAAATCAAACAGTGATAACTTCAGACAATCATCAATCCAAGGAGTCATGAAAAGAATCAAAGCCAAGGGAGCAAAAGTCATCATCTATGAACCAACATTAGAAGATGGAACAACATTCTTTGGAAGTGAAGTAGTCAATGACTTAAATAGATTTAAAGAACTAAGTCAAGCAATCATAGCGAACCGCTATGATAGTTGTCTAGATGATGTAGAAGACAAAGTATATACTAGAGATTTATTTAGAAGGGATTGAATAATGAAATCAATTTATTCTGAACTTATAGAAAAAGTTTCATATAAAAAAATAAATTGTGTAGTCGACTTTGAGTATGCACGAAAAGGAGTAAATGAAATTTTAAGTGGATTAAAATTTGATGATTTAAAGAACTTGCGGTTATATACTTATCAACAAAGAATCAGCAAAACAAAATTTAAGGAATTAAGTTTTTCAATTTTTCTACCAGTCATTTTAATTATTCCTGGTACTTTAATAGGTTGTTTGCAAAAATTTTTTTCGAATTTTAGTGCATTGTTAGTAACTGTTATCTATTTGTTTTTTGCTGGTATTGTTATTGTTTCTTATGCAATATGTTGGATGCATGTACATACTGATAGAATTGAAAGTAATTTATTTTTAGAAAAAATAATTGATGATGAATTAGAAAAAAGAAAAATGAGGAGGGATTCAAGATGTTTAGATTAAATCATAATGATGCTGTAGAATTAGAATATCAAATTTGTAGATTATATAAATGTAATAGAGGAGGAGTGTCAGGATTAGCTGATGCTGATAATTTTGAAAGTAATCCTATGTGTGCTGCATACATGGTAATTTCATATATCTATGCAAAAGGTTTAGAAATTAATGACTATGATGATGAATATGGTCGTTTTATTTGTACATACGAAAATATTTTTAATCATAGCGATGAATATAATATGCAATTAGAAGTTTCACATTATATTGATGAAATAAGTAACATAGTTGATCAATATATTTAATTTAGATTTATTTTTTATGATATTATTACAACAAATTATTTTTATGCTATGATAATACTATCATAGAAATAAAAGGGAAATGAATTATGGAAAATATAAAGAAAATTATATCTTGGCCTGTAATATTAGGAATACAGGTCATTACAACAGTAGTATTATTATTTTTTATTTTTAAGCTTAATATTTTACCAACAACATATGCTGTTATGGTTGGGATGATACTTGTTTTATTAGGTTTTATTAATTATGCATTAATGAAACCTAATAAAAAAGAACATCATCGTAAAACAAAACCAAGAGAGATTATTGGTAAAGTAATAAGTTTATTATTAAGTGTTTTAATGGTTTTTGGATCAGTAATGATCAATAAAGGTTATTCAACATTAGATGATATTACGAATTCTAATACGAAATCTGCACATTATGCAATTGTTGTATTAAAAAGTAGTAAAATAAATAGTTTATCTGAATTACAAAATGAATCGATTGAATATTGTTTACAATATGATAAAGAAAAAGATATGAATCAAGTTATTGCTGAAGCTAAAAAGAAAGAATCAAGCTTGAATTTTGATGTTGCTATGACATATTCAAAACTAGGGGATGATCTTTATAATAATACCGTTAATGCTATATTAATTAATACAGCATATAATGGTATGTTTGAAGATAATCATCCAGATTTTCAAAATGAAGTTAAAGAAATATGGACAAGTGACATAGAAACAAAAGTCAAAGACTTTTCAACAAGAGTTTCTGTAACAAATACACCATTTATTATTTATATCAGTGGTATTGATACATATGGAAGTATTACAACAGTATCTCGATCAGATGTTAATATGATCGTTACTGTTAATCCAAATACAAAGAAGATCTTATTAACATCTATTCCAAGAGATTACTACGTAACTCTTGCGAATATGAAAAAAAAGGATAAGTTAACGCATTCAGGTATTGCTGGACCTGAAAATACGGTTAAAACAATGGCTCAGTTTTTAGGGACAGATATCAACTACTATGCAAGAGTTAACTTTACATCATTGGTCACAATGGTTGATGCATTGGGTGGTATTACTGTTAATGTTGATCAAGATTTTAGTGCGGGTGGTTATACCTATAAATTAGGTCTTCAACAAATGAATGGTAAAGAAGCATTAGCTTATTCAAGGGAAAGACATTCATTTGCTGATGGAGATAATGTACGTGTAAAACATCAACAAGATGTTTTAATGGCTATGCTTAATAAAATGATGTCATCAGCTGTTATTACTAATTATACAAGTGTTTTAACTGCAGTATCAGGATGTTTTGAAACAAATATGGCAGCTAGTGATATTACAGATTTAATCAAAATGCAAATAAATGATAATGCTTCATGGACATTTAAACAAAAACAATTTACCGGAACAGGAGTTATGCAAACAGGTGGAGCTTACATGCCTGATAGCAAACTTTATTATATGATTCCAAATGATGATAGTGTTAAAGAAAATCTACAAGCTATTAAAGATGTCTTAAATGGGAAATAGTTGTTCTAGTTGCTAAAAGTGATCGTTGAGTAATAATAGATAACATTGATTATATAGCGCTCTAAATAATCGCGTGTTTTAGAAAAATTACTTTAAATTATTAAGGGAATATTGATGTGAAATCAATATTCCCTCTAAAATATCTAATGTTTTTTAGGAGGAAAATTAGGCTGATGATCAGTCTTGATTTTCCTCCTTTATTTTTATTGTTATCGTGATTTTTCTACTCTAGTTTTCCTATATACTTGATCAACTACCATTTTCCATTAGATTTAGATAAGCTAAAAATCATAACTATGAAATATTCAATATAGATCAAATTAAAAATTGAATTTATATTCATCAGTAAACATCTCTAAAATAGTTTATAATATGTAAAGAAAGGGTGATAGAAATGAAGAAAATACCAATAGGAACGAAAAGTTTTTCAAGACTTGTAGAAGGAAATTATTATTTTGTAGATAAGACCTTGATGATCAAAGAGTTCTTAGATAGAGTAACAGATGTAACATTGATTACTCGTCCTAGAAGATTTGGAAAAACCATTAATATGTCAATGATGGCTGGATTCTTTGATATTACCAAAGACTCTAAAGAAATCTTTAAAGGTACAAAAATCATGGAAACACCTTATGCAGCTGAAATCAATCAATATCCAACAATCTTTATCTTTTTTGCGGATGCCAAAAGAGATAAAGAAACAGTTGTTTCGACGATAAGAACACAAATACAAAATCAATGGGATAAATATGATTTTGTATTTGGAAATCTTAAGGGATTTAAGAAAACAAATTATGAAAGACTTTATGAAGTATTAGCTGATAATAACAAGAATAATCTTAAGGGAATAGATGATGATGCAATTTCATTCTTGATGGCAAGAATGGAAGATTATTATGGAAAAGAAGTTATGGTATTTATAGATGAATATGATACACCATTTGTAGAAGCACATACAGGAGGGTTCTATGATGAAGTAAGAGGAGGACTTGCAGGATTGCTTCATAATTCTCTTAAAACACCAACCAGTTTAAAATATGCGATGTTTACAGGAATTCAAAGAGTGGCTAAAGAAAATATTTTCAGTGATTTAAATAATTTAGATGTGTATACAGTAATTGATAATGATTATAGTGAATATTTTGGATTCAGTATAGAATAAACCAAAAAACTGTTAGAATATTATGATTTAGAATTAAATGATGAAGTCAAAGAAATGTATGATGGCTATAAAATGGGAGATAAAGAAATCTATAATCCATGGTCTATTTTAAATTATGCAAGAAGAAAAGTACTTGTTCCTTATTGGGTCAATACGAGTGCTAATACAATGCTTAAACAAGCTATATAAAAAGCAGACTACGACTTTAAAAAACAATATGAAAAACTTATAAAGAATAACTATCTAGAAACAAGAGTTGTCCTTCAAACAAGCTTTTATGAAGTGGCAAATACACCTAACTTATGGGGGATGTTTGTAAGTGCTGGATATTTAACAGTAGTAAAAGCAATTGATCCAAAAAAAGAAAAGTTTAGAATTGCGATACCAAATTATGAGGTAAGAAGAGAATTTATAAGATTAACGGAACATCAACTAGGAATGAACAATGGATAATATGATCGCATTGTTGACAATTTGATTGCTGAAAACAAAAATGATTTTTTCAAAAATTATCAAAATGTATTAATGATTCCAAGCTATCATGATTTAAATAATGAAAACAGTTATCATATGATGATGTTAGGAATGTGTTTATGTCTATCAGATAACTATAAAGTTATTTATAATCGAGAAGAATGTAAAGGAAGATGTGATCTCATTATCCAGGCTCATGATGAAAAGAAAACATCGTTTATTATTGAATTTAAGTATTTCAAAGAAGATAAAAAAGATTTTGAAAAAGCATTGGATAAATTATCAAATGAAGCTATTCAACAAATCAAAGATAGAAGATATGATTATGATTTAAAAGGAAAAGTGATTTATATAGGCTTAGCCCATCATGGTAAAGATGTCATGATGAAATGGGAAGAAAAGGTTTATATTTGATGTTTGTTATTATAATAAAAAAATCAACGATTGTTGATTTTAATAATGGTGCTGGAGATGGGATTCGAACCCACAGCCTACTGGTTACGAGTCAGTTGCTCTACCATTGGAGCTACTCCAGCATAGAAATAGAAGCATTGCTTCTATTTTTTTTCAACTTTTGTTTCACAATAAAGACAACGATAAATACGTTTATCTTTATTTGCTAAATAGAAAACATGATCTAATCCTTGTTCTATAGATGTAATACAACGAGGATTTTTACATTTTTCTACATTAATAATTTTTTGAGGAAGTTGCAATTTTTTCTTTTCAACAAGTTTACCATCTTTAATAATACAAACAGTAATATTAGGATCTAAATATCCTAAAACATCAAAATCTAATGCAAATTCTTCATCTATTTTTAAAATATCTTTTTTACCCATTTTATTAGATTTAACGTTTTTAATAATAGCAACGCTACAATCTAATTTATCTAATCCTAGTGCTTTATAAACTTCTAAAGATTTACCAGCAGTAATATGATCTAAAACAATTCCGTTTTTAATACTATCTATCTTCATTATCTTTCTACCTCATTTTCCAATCCTAACATTTTTAAAATAAGTGCCATACGCATAAAACGTCCGTTTTGAACTTGATCAAAATACTTAGCTCTTGGATCATCATCAACCTCAATAGCAATTTCATTAACACGGGGTAATGGGTGCATAACGATTAAATCAGATTTTGATTTTTCTAATTTCTTTAAATCTAAAATATATGTATCTTTTAAACGAATATAGTCTTGTTCATTAAAGAATCTTTCTTTTTGAACACGTGTCATATAAAGAATATCTAAATCTTCAATAACTTCTTCAATCGTTTCAACTTCTTTATAATCTAAATTCTTAGCATCTAATAAATCATGTTTTAAATATTCAGGAATTTTAAGTTCAGGTGGTGCAATAAACACGAATTTAATATTTTTATAACGTGACATTGCTTTTGTAAGAGAATGAACTGTACGTCCGAATTTTAAATCCCCACAAAAACCAATTGTTAGATTATCTAGTCTACCTTTTTCTCTATAAATAGTAAGCAAATCAGTTAAAGTTTGCGTTGGATGGTTATGACCACCATCTCCAGCATTGATTAAAGGTACTGTACTTTTTCTTGTAGCAACAAGAGGTGCTCCTTCTTTTGGATGACGCATTGCAATAATATCGCAATAGCTTGAAACAACACTAATAGTATCACTAACACTTTCACCTTTAGAAGCGCTTGTATTGCTTGCACTTGAAAAACCTAAAACACTTCCACCAAGTGATAACATAGCTGATTCAAAAGAAAGTCTTGTACGTGTACTTGGTTCAAAAAAGAGTGTAGCTAGAATTTTATGACGACAAACATCTTGATAGCGTGTACGATCTTTAATAATATCATTCGCAATATCAATTAGTTCATCAATTTCTTCTACACTTAAATCCATTGGGTCAATTAAATATTTCATAATAGTCTCCTTTTTTTTTCTTCAATATTATAGCACTCCTTAGAAAGCTATTAAATATATTTTAAAAAAATACGGAAATTTCTTTCCGTATTATTTTTTACCATTAAAACAATAAGTACAGATCTTATCACTATCAAGTCCAATAGCTTGAAGCATATCATCCAAACGATTAAAACGTAAAGAAGTAAAATTAAGTTCTTTACGGATTTCTTCTACCATTGCATTATATTCAGGAGTATCTGGATCACTATATGTTTCTAACATATTGATATCATTTTCTCCTTCACGTTTTCTAATAACACGACGTGTAATTAAATCCATATCACTTGTACTTCTTGAAAAGTTTAAGTAAGGACATCCATACATAATTGGAGGACAAGCAGGTCTGATATGGACTGCTCTTGCTCCAGAGTTATATAAATATTCAGTTGTATCTCTTAGTTGTGTTCCACGAACAATTGAATCATCAATTAATAATAATGATTTTCCTTTAATCAAGCTAGCAATTGGAATTAATTTCATTTTTGCAATTAAATTACGATCCGCTTGAATTTGTGGCATAAATGAACGTGGCCACGTAGGTGTGTATTTAATAAAAGGTCTTCCATATTGAATATGTGATTCATTTGAATAACCAATCGCATGGGCAATTCCACTATCAGGAACACCTGCTACAAGATCAATATCTTTAATATCATCTCTTTGAGCCATTAAACGACCACATTCATAACGCATTTCTTCAACATTACGTCCTTCATAACAACTTGTTGGATAACCATAGTATACCCATAAAAATGAACAAATTTTCATTTTATCATTGGCTTCTACAAGTGTTTTCACTTCTTCACTGGTCATAAAACAAACTTCACCAGGTCCTAATTCTTTATATAAAGAATAGCCTAAATTGATATAAGCATGACTTTCAAACGAAGCACAGAATCCATTTTCCCCCTTACCAATATTTAATGGAGTTCTTCCTAATTTATCACGTACTAAATACAAACCATCTTTTGTCATCAACATAAAAGAAATAGAACCTTTTACTTTTCTTAAAACATTGATAATTCCATCAACATAAGTATCCTTTTGATTGATCATTGCAGCAATCAATTCAGTTTGATTCACTTCTCCCCCAGACATCTCTAGAAAATGAGTATGCCCATTATCAAAAGCATCTTGAATCAATTCTTCCATATTTGCAACTCTACCTACAGAAACAATTGCATAACTACCTAAACGACAATTGATTAAAAGAGGTTGAGGTTCATTGTCTGAAATACAACCAATCCCCATTTTTCCAGACATTTCTTTAATATCATTTTCAAACTTAGTTCTAAATGGTGAATTTGAAATATTATGAATTGCACGGTTAAAACCGTTTTCTCCATAAACTGCAATCCCACCTTTTTTTGTTCCTAAATGAGAATGATAATCAATACCAAAAAACAAATCAGTGACACAGTCTTTACGACTGACAACGCCAAACATACCACCCATATGTAATTTTCTCCTTTTTCATTTGTTCTCTAAATGACAAAAATATGATAACATAAAACAAAATGAAGATAAAGGACATAAAAAAATGAAATTATATATAGTAAGACATGGTCAAACAGGTTATAACATTGATAATAAAGTTTGTGGCATTTCGGATGTTGAATTAACATCTTTAGGAAAGCAACAAGCTAAAATGGCCAGTGAACAATTAAAAGATATTTCATTAGATATGATTTTTGCTTCACCACTTCAAAGAGCACATGAAACTGCAAAAATCATAAATGAAAATCATCAATTAGAAATTAAAATAGATTCTAGAATTCAAGAAATCAATTTTGGCAAATTTGAAGGAATTGTTAATAATGAAGAATTTCAATATTATAAACAAAATCATGGACTCCATTATCCAGGTGGAGAATCTTTATTCCAAGTAGTCCATCGTGTGTATAGTTTTTTAGAAGAACTTGAAAATAAATATCCTGATAAAAACATTTTAGTTGTTTGTCATGGAGGTATCGTGCGTGTCATTCATAGTTATTTTCATGATATGACAAATGAAGAATTAATGACATGGTTACCCGAAAATTGTTGTATTCAAAGCTATGAAAAATAGTGACTTTGTATTGACTGAAAAGTGGAAAGTGTTATACTAATTATAGGAAAAAAGGAAAAGGAGAGTTAAATATGAACGTAGATAAAGATACTTGTATCGGATGTGGAGCATGTGCTGGTGTTTGTCCTGTAGAAGCTTTAGCATTTGATGACGAAGGAAAAATGGAATGTGACAAAGATACATGCATTGGATGTCAAGCATGTGTTGGAACTTGTCCAGTAGAAGCTATTTCAGCTGAATAATAAGATAAATTTAATAGTTATAAAGGACTTTTTATGATATATGGTTATATCAAAAAAGTCCTTTTTATTATGTTGAAAATTTTTCGGTCGAAAAAAAGCATATTTTGGTCGTAAAGGATATTTTTTGTTGAAATTATGTGATAATATTAGTTTATAAAAATTATATATTTTAAAGGCAAAACTATTGAAAAATAGTGACGCAAAGCTACAGAACTGAACCGTAAGGAAGTTGGCTGAGTTGCAGATGATGTGTACTTAGTCTTTTCTTGCGGCTTTTTTTATAATTATCATTTATCGTCAATATTTTTTTATAGTTTTGTAAAATTGGGAGGAAGAATAATGAATAGAAAGAAGAAGTTGTTTTCACTATTATTGGTGATAGCCATGATAGTAACAGCAGTTTCAACAAATGTATTTAGTGCATTTGCTGAAGAATTGGTAGATTTATCTCAATTTATTGATAAAAATCTACCAAGTGATGTAGTTGATAGAAGTTATATTAAAATTGGAGACCATATTTTACAGCCGAATATAGAAAACAAAATACCGTATGGTTCAGCAATTTCTATCAAACTAGTATGGGGATTTATTGATAATCAGTTTCCAACAAAAGATAATAATACAATGGTTTATACTTTGCCTGATGGAATAACCATGGAAGAAGGAATTAAGGAACTAAAAGAAGGTGCGGAAACTGTAGGACATTTTGAAATAAAAGGTAATACAATTACAGTTAAATATAATGCAGGAGATCAAAGTGAATTATTTTTTAGTAAATCAAATAGACATGGTTCACTTATCATCAATGGAACTTTGAGTGATTCATTTACAAACAATCATGAAGGTGGAAAAGGGAAACTAGACTTACCAGGTGTTGGTCAATTTATCATTGATATGGATCGTGATAAATCTAACGATAAGGTAGATATTGAAAAAACAGGTGGAAAAGTTATAAGTGAGGGGGATAACCTTTCTGCAAAATTCAAACTAAAGGTTTCAGCAACTGGTCCACAAACAAACGTTGTTGTGACTGATCAAATGGATGAAAATATGACATTAGATGGAGATGTTCAATTTTACACAGATGAAGCCTGTACAATTTCTTATACTGGTACAGTTACAAATAATTTAAAAGAAACTAATAAATTTCAATATACAATTGGAAGTATGAATGATAAAGAAGTTTTATATGCTAAATATAAAGTAAAAGTAAAAAAAGATGTTTTTGCATATAATCCGGATGATTGGAATTCTAAAGTTGGAAATAACATAACTGTAAAGAGTGATACACAAACAAATGAAAAAAATTCTTATAAGAAACTAGAATATACTAAGAAAAATTGGGCAGAAAAAAAGCATAGTGTTACTGGTGATGATAGTAATAAAGTTATCAATTGGGAAGTTACGTTAAATCCTGGGGGTAATTTTGATATTGGTGGTTCTACTATTAAAGACTCGTTAGGTGATAATATTGGTGAATATATTGATGGAAGTTTTAAATGTAGTCCTTCTATTGAAGGATTAACATGGGAAAGTTTAACAACTGGAAATTTCCAAGTACCTGCTGGATGTGATAAGGAGTATAAGATGACTTACCAAACTAAATTTGGTGAAGATCCTAGTAATGCGCCAGCTATTACAAAGAGTAATACGTTCACTATTAATCCTTTTGGTAATACACAAAACACGGATTATACAGATTCATTTAAAGTAGGAAAAGAAAATTATCAATTTATTGAAAAAACTTGTCTAACAACAGGAAATTCACAAGAGGTTGGATGGCAAATAAAAATTAATGTTCCTGAAAATGGTATAAATCATTTAATTGTTAAAGATACAACGCCAGAAGGAATGAATTATAAATCATATCAAGTTAAAAGTGGATATAATGGTACACCAATATTTAGTCAAAAGGATAGAGAATTAACTTTTGACTTTGGAAAAGTAAATGAAGGAACTATTATTATACAAGTTATTACATCTCTAGATAATATTCCATCAACAACAACATCTTATGCAAATAAAGGTGAATGTTTTAATGAAACAAAGAAATTAGGGGAAAGTAATGCTAATTATGATTATAAAATTGAAACTTTTCTTGAAAAAGAAGGTTATTGGGGTAGCTCTTGTAATAAAGATGAAATGGCTTGGAAATTAATTGTAAAAAAAGTACCAACCGATGCAAAAAATGTTTTTATTGAAGATACACTTCCTGAAAATACACAGTATGTAGATAACTCATTAGATATAATTGAAAAATGGGATAGTCAAATAACAAATGAAGAGATTCTTAAGAATATTCAAGTAGAAAAAGAAAACGGAAAAGTTAAGTTTATATTTACAAATGCAGCATTAGATTATTTGAAAACAAATTCTTTAAATCTAACATATAAAGCAAGCATTATAGATGTTTCAAAAGCACTAGGAGATAAAGCCTATGACAATAAGGCGTCTTTATCTATTGATGGCAATATTTCAACAGCAACAGCTACAAGATGGTTTGGGTTATCAAAAAACGATATTTTAAAGAAAGAACATACTTATAATCAAGATACAGCACCAAATGTTAGATATAAAATTACGGTGAATGAAGGTGCAATTAAATTAAATGAGGGTAAAGATATCGAACTTGTTGATGAAATGGGAAGTGCTCTTGATTATTATATGAATAGTTTAACAATTAATGGTAATAAAGCTACGGCTAATCAAGTAAGCTATGATGAAACAAAACATGTATTAAAAATAATAATTCCTGATGAAAAGAAAGTTGTTCTTGAATATGAAGCAACTATTAATTTACCAGTAGGTGAAGATAGTAGCGCATTAAATGAAACAAATGCCTACAATAAGTGTTCTTTAAAAGGAATACCAAATCAATCTGAATTAGAGACGTATGTTTCTTTGAAAGGAAAAGTACTTGAAAGTTCAGGAGCTTCCACAGGGAAAGGCGTCAGTATAAAACTTTATAAATGTGATAAAGATGATCAAACAAAAGCCTTAGAAAAAGCCAAATTTAGCTGTAGTGAAGTAACATATAATAATAATTTTGAAACAACTGCTACAAAATTAAAAGCAGAGGGCGAAACATTACCAACGGGTTATCTTACTTTTTCTGGGATGAGTAGAAATGTTCTTTATAGAATTGTTGAAACAGAAGCACCTGATAATTATAAATTAGATGCTACACCACATTATTTTATATTTAAAGGAAATAGTGAAGAAAATTATCCTGAAGCTATTAAAGAAGGAGATAATACTTATCCTGTAACACTTATTGATAAAACACAAGCAATGCATTTTTATACAATTTCTAACGAAAAAGGAACAACAAAAGAAAATACTATTGAAATTAGTAAAATAGATGCACAGACGAAATCTGAATTGAAGAACGCACATCTAAGTATTATTAATAAAGATACAAATGAAACTGTAAAAAGTTGGATAACTGGCGAAAATAATAATCCAGGAAAAGTTAAACTAGAACCAGGAACATACGTTTTAAAAGAAACCAAAGCACCAAAGGGATATATGGTAGCTGATGATATTACGTTTGTTGTCGATAATGATGGTAATATAGTTGGTAATGATCAAAATACAATAATCATGGAAGACAAACATATCGAAAAAGGTAAACTTATTCTAACTAAAACAGTAGAAGGGAATATTTCTAAAGAAAATGCCAAAAAGATTACATTTAAAGTAACGAATCAAGAAACAAAGAAGACAGATAAATATACTTTAGATGAGTTTTCGTATGATGAAGCAAGTAAAACTTGGACAAAAGAGTTAGATGTTTTAGCTGAAGAATATACAGTTGAAGAAACAAATTCATCAGTGGAAGGTTATACAGTAAAAACAACTTATAAAATTGATACACAAGAAATAGAAGGTAAAAAAACTGAAAGTATACAAATTGAAAATCAAGGTGAGGTAACTGTAGCCTTTAAAAATAGTTACACTCCTAAACCATATGAAGTAGCTATAAGCAAACAAGATCTAACAAATGAAAAGGAAATTGCTGGAGCAACACTTAAAATAGTAAATCAAAAAACAAAAGAAGAAGTAGCTTCATGGGTCAGTGAAAAAGATAAGACACATACTGTTTCATTACCGTTTGGTGAGTATATACTTATTGAAGAAGTAGTCCCTGACGGTTATAAAAAAGCAGATGATATTTATTTTAAAGTTTCTAAAAATGGAGAAATATCTATAAAAGGTAAGGATGGTACTTATAGTAAAACAAATAAAGTCATCATGAAAGATGAGGCAAAACCTGGAAAAATAGTAATTAGTAAAAGTGTTACTGGTTCAATCAATAAAGAACAAGCTGAAAAAGTTATAAGTTTTAAAGTAACAAATAATTCAACGAAAGAAGTAAATACGTATTCATTAAAAGACTTTAATTATGATGAAAGTAATAAAAAATGGACAAAGGAATTAATACAAGTTGCAGGAGGATATAAAGTTGAAGAATTAGTAACGTCTATAAAAGGGCATAAATTATCTTTAACTCAATATCAAATAAATGAAAATGGTGAAATAAAAGAAAAGGTAACAGATAAAATAGCAGAAAAGGTTACTGTTAAAAAAGATAAAACGACATTTATTGAATTTGAAAATAATTATGATTTAAATGTGTTTGATGTTGAAATAGATAAGACAGATATTTCTGGTACAAAAGAAGTATATGGTGCGAAGTTAAAAGTAATTGATGAAGAAGGTAATCTAGTAGAAAGATGGATTTCTGGTCAAGATGATGAAAAAACGCATAAATTAAAATTATCTCCTGGGAAATATACTCTTATTGAAGAAGAAGCTCCTTATGGTTATAGAGTGGCGGATCCTATTGATTTTACAGTGAATGAAAATGGTAAGATTGAAGGCATGAGTGAAAATAAAATCACTATGAAAGATGAAAAAACACAAGCTAAATTAATTCTTACTAAAACAATAGAAGGGGATATTCCCAAAAAAGATGCACAAAAGATTACTTTTAAAGTAACAAATCAAAAAACAAACAACGTAGATAAATATACTTTAGATGATTTTTCTTATGATGAAGTAAACAAAATTTGGACGAAAGAATTGGATGTTTTAGCTGGAGAATATACAGTTGAAGAAACAAATTCATCAATAGAAGGTTATACAGTTAAAACCACTTATATAATAAACGGACAAGAAGTAGAAGATCAAAAAACAGAAAGTATACAAATTGAAGATCAAGGTGAAGGAAATGTAGCTTTTAAAAATAGTTATACTCCAAAATTATATGAAGTCTCTATTCGTAAACAAGATATCTTAAATAATGAAGATATTGAGGGCGCTAGTTTACAAATCCAAAATAAGGATACAGGTGAAATTATTAGTATTGATTCATCAAAGGATGGACAAAAGGTTAATCTTGGATATGGAAATTATATTTTAACTGAAATAACTGCACCTGATGGTTATAAAATTGCGAATCCTATCGAATTTGTGGTTACAAAAGATGGAAAAGTAAAAATCAATGATAAAGTGGTCGATGAAGTTATCATGAAAGATCAACCTATAGGTAAATTGGTTATTACTAAAACAATTCAAGGGAATCTATCAAAGGAACAAATTGGTGATTCAATAAAGTTTGAAGTAACACAAAATGATACACAAAAATTTCATATATATTCATTAAATGATTTTATTTATGATGGAAATCGTTGGATTCTAGAATTAGAAGAAAATACAGGAGGTTATACTGTCAAAGAACTTGTTGATGATATACATGGTTATACCCTTGTAAAAACAATCTACATGATAGGAAATGAAGTAAATGAAGGTAAAAGTGTAGATGTTGATGTAGGAAAAGAAACTACAGCAACAGTAGCTTTTGAAAATACTTATGAATTAACAACTTATGATGTAAAAGTTGATAAAGTAGACAAAGAAAATGATGAAAAAATAGCAGGTGCAGAGCTTAAAGTTATTAATCAAGCAAATGAAGAAATTGCTCACTGGATAACGGATGGTAAAAATTCTTATAATTTAAAATTAGTACCTGGAACTTATACATTAATTGAAGTAAACGCACCAAAAGGTTATGAAATAGCTAAGCCAATAACATTTGTTGTTGGGAAAGAGGGTAAAGTTGTTGACTATAAAAACAATAAGATTATTATGAAAGATAAAGCTAAACCAGGTAAACTTGTGATTGCTAAAATTATAAAAGGTAATATTTCAAAAGAACAAGCAGAAAAATCTATAAAATTTGAAGTTATAGACAAAGATACACAAGATAAAAAGGTCTATTCATTAAATGATTTTGAGTATGATGAAAATAGTGGAAAGTGGATGTTAGAGTTAACAAAAGTTGCTGGTAAATATACAGTCAAAGAGCTTACTGATGATGTTCAAGGATACAAGCTTACTCATATAGTATCTATCATAGATGGAAAAGAAAAAGGTGATGTAGCAGCAAATCTCAATGTAGAAAAAGATGAAACAACAACTATTGAATATACAAATAATTATGAAGAAAACAAAGTAGAAACTAAAGAAAATAAATCTGATCAAACTCCAAAGCAAGAATCTAAAAAAGCTAAAACGGGTGATGATACACAAATTTTAGAAAATCTTATGTTATTGATATCTTCATTGGGTGGAATTTTATTTGGACTTAGATTTTATAGAAGAAAAAATGAGTTTTAATTTTTAGAAGAAATACGGTAATGATTTATCGTATTTTTTTTATTTTAAATGTGTTAAAATAATGCAGGAGGTTTTTTATGAAGACAACAATACATACATTAAAAAAAGAATACAAAGATAATCAAACTTACTTAAATGAAAAACAAAAGCTTTTTCAAAATTTGACATATCATATGATAGAAAAAGAACTTCATCATAATGATATTGATATAAATTATGAAGAAGTTTTAAATTACTATAATGATTGTAAAGATACTGATGAAACAATTGCATATTTTGATGAAAAATATGATCAAAAATTAGATCGATTAGGTGAAAAAAATGAAATGTTTGACGATGATGCACTTGTTTATTATATTGTTAAAGTCATTGAACATCATGAAGATATTCATCAAGTTCCAGATAAAAACTATATAGCTAGTGATATTATTGATTTGATTCAAAAAGATCATGATTATTATGATTTGCTTGAACAAACACAAAGTATCATGAAGCGTTTAATCAAAATGAAACATGAAAAAAATCAAGACTTACAAAATACGTTTAGTCCTTATGGTATTGATTTGGAACAATTTTTTACACGTGTTTTCCAAGAAATTGATTATGTTGAACATCAAGGTTCTTTTCTTACAAAAATTTATTCACTTTTAAAAGAACTACAAAATGAGTATGCTCTTTCTTTAAGATATGTAGAAATTCAAATGGATGTTTTAAGCACCCTTACAAAATATACTCAAGAAAATTTAGATGAAGAAATAAAAGAGCTTTGTAAGAATTATCCACAATATCGCTTTATGCTTTATTACAAAATAATGACAACTTTACAACAAATAGGAAATAATGATTTGTTGAAAAAATATTATCAAGAAATTAATACTTGTATACCCATGAATGAAGAACAAAAAGATTTATTAGAAGTCATTCAAGAAATTTTTAGATAGGAGAATTTTTATGAAAAAAGATTTATATTTAATGAGACATGGACAAACATTATTTAATGTTAGAAGAAGAATTCAAGGATGGTGTGATTCACCATTAACTGAATTAGGAAAACAACAAGCTTTAAAAGCTAAAGAATACTTAAAGGATATTTCTTTTGACCATTATTATAGTAGTACATCAGAAAGATGTTGCGATACGATTGAACTTATTATTGGAGACCATTATTATAAAAGATTGAAGGGATTAAAAGAAAGAAATTTTGGTTTATTTGAAGGAGAAAGTGAAGATTTAAACCCTAAGTTTGATGATTTCGGTTATGATGATTTATTTCCACATTATGGTGGAGAAAGAAGAGAAGATGTACAAAAAAGATTAAAAGAAACACTTACAGATGTGATGGATAAAGAAGATCATCAAACAGTTCTTGCTCTTTCACATGCTGGTGCTTGTATGTGTTTTTTATCCACTGTTATTGATCCTGGAGAAGTATTAAAAAGTGGAGGCCTTACTAATTGTTGTATATTACATTTTACATTTGAAAATGATACTTTTAAGTTTGTTGAAATTATTCGACCATAATAAAAAAACATTGATAAAAAGTAGACTTTTAAATCAAAAGAGGTAAAATAAATGTGAGAAAAATAGTAGAGGTTGGCTACTTCATATAAACTTACTTTCCACTTGTCATAATATAAAAAGAGAACCAACCAAGAAGAAACAGGGTGACCTGTTTTTTCTTTTAGGAGGAGTTATGGTTATTTATTTTGATTTAGACGATACACTTTATCGTTTATATGATCCTTTTTATAAAGCTTATCAAAAAGTATTTCATGAAAATCTTGATATATATGCTTTATGGAAACAAAGTAGAATCTATAGTAATGAAATTTACCCAAAATATTTAAATAAATTAATAACAAAAGATGAATTATCTACTTATCGTTTAAAGAATGCTTTTAAAGATTTTCATCAATTCATTACAAATCAACAAGCACTTGATTTTCAAAAAGTCTATGAAGATCAACAAGCACATTTAACATTATCTTCTACAATGAAAGAACTTTTTAACTACTTAAAAGAAAAGAATATTTCTTATGGTATTATTACTAATGGAAAAGAAAAAACACAAATGAATAAAATTAATTCATTATTTCCAATCATTGATTTTCCTATTATAATTTCAGAAAAAGTAGGTTATCAAAAACCACAAAAAGAAATCTTTGAATTAATTCAAGGAAATGATAGTTACTATGTAGGAGATGGTTATGAAATAGATATGATGGGAGCTTATCAAGCAGGAGTAAAGACGATTTGGTATAATCATCAAAAACAAGAAAAGGATACTTCTTTTATTGATTTTGTTGTTTATAGTGATGAAGAATTATTAGAGGTGGTTAAGAAGTTAAATAATGATTGACACAGGAAACGATGTCAAGTAGAATAAACATAAATACAGTGACTAGACCTAGTAACAAATGATTAAAATATAGAGAGTCTTTGGTTGGTGGAAAAAGATTTGGCGTCATTTGTGAATACAGCTATGAGTAGAATGTTGAATTGAGTAGGCATCTCCGGTGATCACCGTTACATGATGAGAGTATGATTGTACTTGATGAGGCTTAAAGGGTGACCTTTAGGTGAAAAAAGGTGGTACCACGGGAATAGAGCTCGTCCTTTATAGGATGAGTTTTTTTGTTTATAAAGGAGGAAAAAGAAAATGATTATTGTATTAAAACAAGAAGCTAAAACTGAAGATGTGACAAGAATTGAAAAAAATATTGAAGAAAAAGGACTACAAGTTCATGTTTCAAAAGGAGAAAATCAAACAATAATGGGACTCATTGGAGATACAACAAAAGTAGATCCAGAATCGATAGAAGTTGATCCAGCTGTAGAAAAGGTCATGCATGTATCAGAACCATATAAATTAGCTAATAGAGCTTTCCATCCAGAAG